>ODAI010192987.1_pt1 | contig 14688 bp, 22 predicted proteins | sample 1539321 | NCBI WGS metagenome assembly ODAI01 (sample SAMN02144231, study PRJEB22623) | gut metagenome | biome: sheep rumen | host: Ovis aries | place: New Zealand
AAAAATAGTATTATAAACATAAATTGATAAATATATATTTGAGCCTAAACTTAGCAGCTAAGACATGCCACTGCTAAATTTGTTAATATTGAAAATTTGAATTAATAATATATTGAAAACTTGAATTATTAGTGATACAATATAATTGATCTATAAGGTCAAGGAGGAATATAATATGAAATATTTAATTAAAGGTTATCAACACTACACAAACGAAGTGCTAACTAGCACAGCTGATTCAGAAGAAAAAGCTGCAAAGTTCGCAGCTTATATGTTGGCCCTACCAAATGTTTACAAAGTTGAAATAGTTAAAGGATCTAAGTAATGTTTGATATATTATTAAATAAGATAAGGGAAGAAAGTAAATTATGGGCCGAAGAACAGTCCCTATATCGTAGATTTCTAGATCGTGCAGATATAGATGAATCTAGAGAAGAAGAAATACTGTTTTGTCATGGCGCTTGCGCTGCTATTGTTAGAGAGCTTAAAGAACTGGAGGAAGATATAGTGAATTATAAAAGCAAATACCAACAATATTATATTTATACTGAAGAGAAAGAAACAAATGGAGAGAAGTGGACTAGATTCTATACTCTTCTATTCTTAGTTGTTAAAGGAGAAGAGGGAGTAGGATTACAGAGAAAGTATGTAAATGTAAAGATTAATCCACTAATTGATACAACTCCTTATAAAGATGGAGGATTATTTACATTAGAAATTGGTAAATACAGTTTGCCACTGATCTATGAAATAAAGAACTTAGAGAATGGCAAGAAAGAATATCCTTGTATGTATATACATGAGATAGCAGCTTATACTAAATTGGAAGGAGGTAAATAATATGCTTAATGAATTTTTTGATTTAGAAGAACTACTAACTGCTGCAAAGCTTGGAGTAGAAGATGAGGACCAGGAAGAACAGCTTGATCTAAGATTCAATAGAATATTTGATTTAATATTTAATTATGAATCTTTAATTAAAGATTTAAAGAGATGGCACATGCTTCTATCTTTAGATGGTATGAATACTAAGCACCAGGTTCTAGTAGATATTGAAGAGAAATTGGAGAATTTCAAGAATGAAGAAGTTTAATTTAGAATTTGATAATGTTATTAAGAACAAAGAAGAATTAATTAATCAATTAGAATCTTTAAAGGAAGAAGCTATTTATATGTTAAAATGTCCTAATCATGATGAGATATTTCAAAAAGATTTACACGCCTTAAGAATAGTTATTACTTTTTTAAAGGAGGATAAAATAAAATGATATTGTTTTATAGTAAGAGGCACAAATTAGTTAAATCGTTTGAAAAATGGTGTAAAGAAAATAATGCAGATGAAAATGATAAAGTCAATTTAGTTACTTGGTTACATCTAATGGATTTACTAGATGTTGATAAAGTAGAAAAATATTTAAAGGATAAGAGTGATTAAATATGAAAAAAAGTATTGAAGATTTAACACTAGGAGAACTTAGAAAGTATTGTGAAAAAGTTGAGCCTTGGGCTTGTGAAATGTTATGTATTTTACCAGCAGCATTATGTAAAATTTGTGATAATGAAGTAAAAAAAGTTATGAAATTAAAAATAGATTTGGAGGAAAACGCTGATGATTAAATTAGAAGATTTTATAAATGCACTTTCAGAAAATACAAGAATAATGATTTTTTCTGATAGAGACGTAGATCAAATTTTATTTGGTGGATTTAAAGAAGATATGTCAAGCTTATTCTTAGGCCTATATGGTAAAGATGAAGTTATTATGATTAGAACTATTTTTAAGGATTTATGGATTAAGATTAAGGAGGTATAAAATGGAAGATTTAGAGAAATGTATGCAGATAGAAGAATGTCCTAATTGTTTTGCAAGAACCGAACAAGGTGGCTGCAAGATTCTAGTTAATACTAGATTTGAATTTAAGAAATGTCCCTTTTATAAATTAAGGGACCAAGTTGCCACTGATTTAGAAAAATATAAAATATTTAGAGGTAAGCAATGTTAAAAGAATTAAATGAAAGATCATTAGAAGAAAATAAGAATACAATTAATGAAATAGTTAAATGTTACTGTATGGGATTTACGCTTGTTGAAATAGCAAGAATGTTTCATATAACTTATTACAAGGTTCGTAGAATATTAATCGACAATGATATAAGAATAAGAAATAGACATGAAAAAATTTAGGAGGTAATATCATGAAGAAGTATGATGACTACTTCCTCACTGCCTTAGCCTTAAGTTGTAACATTGAATTTATTTCAGGCAAATATTTCTATAATAAGAAAGAAATAACTAACATAGATAAGTATTTAGGTAAGATTTATTATGATAAAACTAAAAAAATGGTAAATGAAAAAGATTTAAAATACTTAAAAAATGGTATAATAAATAATCCAACCACAAATGAAAATGAATTTTGGTATAGACCATTTATCATAGATGAAGCTTTAGAAATGATTAATAACGGATATAAGCCACTTAAATGTCCTTTTCCGTTAGAAGATAAACAGTTATTAATTTTATATATTATGTTATTTAGACCAGAGCAAGAAGTATTTTTTATTACAACTGGAATAGGTGGTAGTGGTAAATCAACATTTTTAAATATCATTACACAGTTGTTTGAAAATGATGTAGCTTCTACTCCTTTAGGAGATTTAGGAGATAAGTTCATATTAGCTGAAGCATTAAAGCATAGATTAATAGCTTCAGATGAGCTAGGAACAGGAGAAGTTAATTTACCTATTTTAAAAACTATTGTTTCTAAACAAAGAATCCAGGTAAATGAAAAGTTTGGTGCAACTTATACAACTAGAGCTCAAAGCGTATTATTCTTTTGTTGTAATACTGCTCCAAAGTTAGATATATCAGATACAGGAACATTAAGAAGAATAGTTTATTATTCAAGAAATACAAAAATAAATAATCCTAATCCGAATTTTAAATCTAAGAAATATACTCATGAAGAATTGATTGATTTTATATGTTGTGCTTATGAAGTGGGCCAATGGCTTTATGATGAAGAAAACATAGATAGATGGAAAGATGTATTTAAGCTAGAGACTAATGTATATTTATGTAACTCTAATTCTATTGGATTGTATTATAAGAATTTTATAAAAAATAAAAACGGTTTTATATCTTATGCTGATTACAGAGATTTTTGTAAAGACAACGGATATAAGCCATATTCAAGACAAAGGTATGATGAAATATTTGAGTGGATTAAAGCTAATTATGCTGACGAAGAAATGCTAATTAATGCGCCTAAACTTGCAATACCATTTTAAGGAGATTATAATATGTTTAAAGGTAAAAAAATAGTTTATGTCTTTGATGTAAAAGAGATGAACGATCATATTAATTTTTGTTTAAATTACCGAGTAGAAGCTCCTAGTGAAGCCTGGGCGAGAGAACAAACTAATCCACAACTTTATTACACCTTAGAAATTAAATACACTAGAATTATATTGAGATACACCTATCTAACATATACCGAGTATATTTTTCAACTAGATGGTTCAGAACATAGTCAAACTGTTTCAGGTATGAGAGCCTTTAATACTTTACAAAGAATGAGCCATAAAGGAGTTCCTGATTTAACTAAAAATGAAGTATTATTTGATAATAAATATAATGAATGGAAAGTAGGAAATATTGGTGGATTAATTTATTTTAATCCTAATCATATTGGAGAAAGATTAGATAACTGCTATGAGTATGATATGAATAATGCTTACAGCTGGGCTATGGAACAGCCAATACCTAACACTAAAGTTATGCCAAGAACTATGGATAAAACTAAAAAAGGAGAAATAGGATTTAGAGTAGAACAGCGTGGCCTTAGTGAAGATATGTGTTTATATGCAGTATTTGAAGAGGGAGTATATTGTGAATATATTTATCCAGCCATAGAGAGCCCTTTTATAAAATTTGCAAAACATTTTTATAAAATGAGAACTGAATCTACTGGAAGAGATAAAGAAAAATATAAACAAATGCAAAACTATGCAATAGGATATATCAGAAGAAAAAATCCATTTATACATAGTTGTATTTTAAGTAGATGTAGATATTACATTGAAAGTTTAGTAGATGATAATACATTGTATTGTAATACTGATTCAATAATATCTTATGGAAAAAGACCAGATATAGACGCTTTAATTAAAAATGAAATTGGAGGCTTTAAGATAAAGCATAAAGGCCAATTTGCTTATAATGGTAGTGGCTATCAATGGAATAAAGAACAGCCAAGTATTAGAGGTAGATCTAAACAATGGTTTAAATCAGCTTATCCAAATGGATTTGATATTCTTACTGATACACTTCCATTTATTGAAGCTAATATATATATCTATAATAAAGAGAAAGGAAGAATTGAGAGAAATGGCAGCACCAAGACTGAGAGCGAAGAAGAACAAATCATTCTATAAAAATGATTCAGCTTACATTGACGCAGTATATAGAAATAATAAGGCTTATATTGACTCACACATGCCACAAGAACTATTAGATAAAGGAGTAAGCCCTAAGGCTTTCTTTAGAGCTGAAGTTAATAGAGTTAAACAACAACTTAATCAGCAAACTGGTAAGAAGTTTACAATAAATAGAGCTATTAAAAGAGTAGCTAATAGTAAAATGTTAAATCCAGAGATGACTAATTCTGATATTAAAGCTAATAACTTTGAAAGCTTATTAAAGAAAGATTCTCAACGATATAGAGAATTTAGAAATAGAACTAGACAAAAAGGAAAGTTTACTAAGTTTGATTATACTAAAGTTAGCTTTGATGGTTATTATGTAGTAAATGGCAGTAATGCAGCAGTTTATTATTATGATGAAGATACAGTAATAATTGAATATAAGAGTCCACAACAAGGAACAGGTGCTTCTTATGAAGTAATGGATAAAGGAGCTTTCGAGCAGTCATTAGGCAAAACAATATATGGACCTTTTACTGCTAGAAGTATGAAAGATTATGCCTAGGAATAATACAGCTAATATAATAGAAGAATATAGAGCTAAAAAGAAACATGATGAAATAATGCAACACCTTAAAGAGCGTGAATGGTATGTTCTTAGAAGTTTGTTAGGTTACTGGTGGGCTATATTCTTCTTTCTACTAGGTGGACGTGAAGCTGGTAAATCTTATGCTGTAACTAATCAATTTTGTAAAGATTTTAAAGAAAAAGGAATCCCTTTTTATTGGTTAAGATTAAGTGAAACTTCGGCAAGAAAGTTATTAAATAATAATGCTGAAAAATTAGTAGATCCTGATTTGAGAAGAAAATATAATTTAGATTTAGTAACTAATGGCAATAATGTTTATAATGTTACTAGAAGAAGTAAACCTGATAAAAAAGGAAAAACAAAAATATTAGAGAAGAAGTTAATGGCTAGTGTATTTTCAATAGCAACTTTCTATAATGATAAAGGCTCTGGATTATTTGATAAAGATTTCTTAAAAGATAAAAATATGAAATATAATATATGCTTAGATGAAATGAATAGAGAAAAGAGTGAAAAGAACTCATTTGATATTGTTTATTCATTTACAAATCAATTAGAGAACTTAGTAAGATCAACTAAAGGAAGAATAAGAGTTATTTGTATTGGTAATACACTTGAAGAAGCTTCTGATCTATTATGTGCTTTTAACTTTATACCTGAAGAATTTGGTAGATATAAACTTGTTAAGAACAAGAAGAAGTTAGGAGAATATTTAAAGAAGTTAGAAAAAGTTACTAATGATAAAGAAAGAGCTAAACTAGATGAAGAATATAAAGATATTCCATTTGGTAAAAGAGCAGTAATAGAATATATAGAGCCAACCGAAGCCTACTCTAATAGAAGAAAAGGAACTATAGCTGATATTCTAATGCCAACTGCTTCTACATTTACAAATAAAATTGAGACTGATACAACTCTAGTTTTTAAGGGCCGTTGTAAATCTCCTCAACATGTGATAAAATTTACTAAAGACCAAAAGGACTGGTTTACTTTATGGGAAAATGGTTGTATAAGCCAATGGAACAAAGAGAACAAGCCAGCAATAGCTATGAGGCCTTATCTTGATGAAGTATATGATATGAAAATTATGACTGCGATAATGCAAAAGTTTGATTATCGTGCGTTTAGATATAAGGATTTAATTACTTTTAAAATGTTTCAGAAGAATATGAATCTTTTGAAGCCTAGAGGTAATTAGATATATACTTCTACGAGTTATACACATATATTTGATAAAATCCTATTAGCCGAGTGCTTCCGAAGAGGAACGGAAATAGGCCTAGCTTCGCACACTAGAATATCTCATGTGTAAGTTACCTATTGAAGCGAAGAATTACAAGTGTATATTTTATACACTTGTTTTTCATATATAGACAAATTGACAAAATTGTGCTTGTAAATTAGACAAAAATGTGCTATTTATAAATTATAAAAGGAGATAATATAATATGCAAGATGAAAATAAGCGTAGCGAGGAAACTGTAGTTGATAACACTGACTACATAACTGCCATTAAAGAGTTAAAAGAAAATAGTGTTAGTAAGGACAAGTATGACGCCCTTATGGCTGAGCGTAAACAGTTAATTGATTCGATTGTCAACGGACAACCTGAAATCGACCAAGAAGAAGAACCTGAACTTGAAAGTAGATTATATTACTACAAGAAATATAAAGAAAACAAGTTCAATAGTAATCTAGAGTATTGGGATAACTTGGTAAAGCTTAGAAAAGCAACAATCGCTGAATATGGTGCAGATCCAACAGTTACTGGTAATTATGGTTTAACACCAGACGGCCAAAAAGTAGATCCTGCATACGGAGAACCTGAAGCAATGGAACATTCTTTCGAGGTTATCGAAAATATGATTAATGAAGCTGATGGAGATCCTAAAGTATTTGACGCATTAATGCAGTCATCAATAAAATAAATTTTAAAATAAGGAGAAAAGAAAATGCCTACATTTACAGGTCAATTAAACGTCAATCATATTCAATCAGCTCTATATAATATGATTATTGCACAAGACATTATTGGTGGTTCAATTAGAGCTAATTATAACTTAGTTGATGAAGCTAAGGAAAATGCTGGTTTATACGGAGATACAAAGTTATACATTGATGTTCCTAACTTAACTCCAGTTGACTGGGTTCAAGATTCATCTGAAATGATTAATGTATTAAAATTACATAGACCAGGTGCGCCTAAGACTCAAGCATTAGTTATTAATGTATTTAAGCAAGTTGCTTTAACTAAAGATGATTATTTATCTAAGCAAGCTTTCGGAACTGAGGGAGCTTTCGTTCAATATCAATCAGTATTAGAGTCAAGATTAAATAAATCTAAAGAGGTTTACTTAAATAAGACTTATAATACATTTATTGGAACTGTTAGTGGCGAAGTTTCAGTAGAAGTTGATTTAGCTGCTGATGGTAATTCAGCTGGCGAGAATCTAGCTTATGCTATTGCTAATCTAGTAGATGATATGAAAGATTACAATACTAAATATACTGCTAACAAATTTGAAAGAGCATTTGGCGAAGATGAAATCGAAATTGTATGGAACAATGAATATATCAACGCTGTTAAGAAGATTGATTTACCATCTATCTTCCATAACGAAACTCTAGAAGCTGCTTTCGTTGGTAAGAAGTTACCAGCTAGATATTTCGGTGCTGCAAACGCTCATACAACTTCTCAAGCTGGAGATCGTGCAACACATGATTTATATTTAACAACAACAACTACAGGCGATACTTATGTTGCTGCTGGAGATGTAATTCCAACTGGTTTAACAATTACTGCTGGAGACGCTTATACTGTTGATTCTGATATTATTTGTAAAGTAATTACAAAAATGCCTCCAATGTTAGAAGCATTCTCAGTAGGAACAAGCTTCTTTAATTCAAGAAACTTATCTACTAACTTCTATTTAACATTCGGACATTCAACATTAGAAGCTTTAAAATCTGAAGCAATCGTAACTATTAAGAAAAAAGCTGCTACTGAATCTCAAGGCAATTAATCTATGTTAATAAGGGGAGTCCATTATACTTAAGTATATACGTAAGTATATGCTCCCTTTATTTTTTTTAGGAGGAAATATGAGTAACCTATATTTATTTAATTACAATAATTACTTTAATAGAATAGAGAAAAAAGAAGCCAATTTATCAGCTTATGGAACTCCTATATATGTATTAGAAAATACAAACTTTAATTATGCTGATGGAGTTACAACTTCTCATATAATTAATTTTAATTCAGAACAAGGAAATTATGTTATAATAACTGATTCGGAAAATAATATCTCTTCTAGGTGGTTTGTTACAGACAATCCTAAAACACGTGGAGGACAACGTAACTTACAATTAAGAAGAGATTTAGCTATAGATTTTTATAATTCTCTTTTAACTGCTCCAATGATTATAAATAGAGCTATGATAACTAATCCAGACAATCCTTTATTATTTAATACTGAGGGATTTAGTTTTAATCAAATTAAAAGAGAAGAAATATTATTAGATGATGGTGCTGAATCTAGATGGTATTATTTATATTTTAAAAAGGACGCACCTGAAAAAGCAATTACTGTAAATGTAAGTGGAAATGCTTACGATTTAGTTATAAGTGGAACTGCTGCAAGTTATTTTAGATATCAAGATACACCAGTTACAAATGTTATTTTAAATAAATTTAGATTAAGAACAATTACAAATTGGAGAGAAGCTAGGCAAGAAGCCGTTCCAATGGATCACTGGGATTTATTATCAAGTTCTAGAGTTCAATATGGTATAGATGATTATAAATATCCTGATAGCGCTCCTGTTGGTTATTATCATAGATTATGGCTTTATGATTCAGCTGATGATATTTCAAGTGATTTAGATTCATTATTAATGAGTAATTATAATTCTTTAAAAAATACATTCTTTAATGAAATAACTACTGATGTTATTACAGATACTGAATATAATGATTGGAAATCTTTAAACGGAAAGAAAGTAAAAGATAGTAATAATAAAATATATTTAGTTACAGTAACTACCAATGAATCTACTAATGAAGAATATGTAGATGATGACAACTATCCTCAAACAAGAACCTTATATGAATCAATGATAGAAAATAGTGGAATTGAATATGATGGTGGATTAGGAACTGAAGCTTTTGTAGTTAATACAACTGAAAAAACAATTATAGTTCATTTAGAAGATATAACAGCTCAAAGTGGTGCAATTAATTTTACATTATTTCAAAATAGTTCAAACTATGTTACTACAGATGATAGTGAATATAAAATCATATCAATACCTGCTGACAATTTAAGTTATTACGTTAATAATACTGATTATGTAACATCTTCAAATGTAATACAAAAAATAATAAGAGCAATATCTTTAGAATATACTAACGACCAATTAGTTGATATACAATTACTTCCTTATTGTCCTTATCATGAAACTGTTTATGATGGAACTGTTTATCCTGAAAACATTTCAGCTTATCAAGTTCAATATTTATCTCATACTGATAACAATGTTACAATAAGAGATGGATTTATATATTATTTAGATAGTTCTAACTTCTCATTTAACATTTATAGAAGCTTAAATATTGGAAATTATGATGAAGATATAGCTAAAAACAAAAAAATAGCTAATGAAGTTGAAGTATGGCGTTTAGTAAGCCCTAATTATAATGGTTTATTTGAATTTAGTGTAGCTAAGAATGATGGAGTAAGTAGTTTTAATGTAGATATATCTTTAAAACCTTACAATCCATATATACATATTAATCCAGACTTTAAATCATTATACGGACAAGACTTTGATGACGCTAGAGGCTTAATATTAGGTGGAGACTTCTCAATGCCTAAAGAATCAACTGCTTGGGCTGATTACGAAATGAGAAATAAAAACTATCAAATAGCTTTTAATAGACAAATAGAGCATTTAGATTTTACACAAAATCAAGAAAAGATATTAAGTGCTATTAATCTATTTGGTGGAACATTACAAGGTGGTTTATCTGGTGCAGTTGGTGGTGCAATGGCTGGTGGTGGCGTTCCTGGTGCAGTAGCTGGTGGAATCGTTGGAACTGTCGGAGCAGCTGCAACTGGTATAGCTGATTATGCTATGTTAAAATCTAGACAAAGAGAAGATAAAGATTTTACTATTGATAACTGGACTTATCAATTAGGAAATATTAAAGCCTTACCTAATAGCATTTCAAAAGTAACTCCTTTAACTTACAATAATAAGAAATTCCCTTTTATTGAAAAGTATGTAGCTACTGAAGAAGAAATAAACATCTTAAAAAATAAAATCACTTATAATTCAATGAATGTTAATGCTTATGGAACTATTCAACAATACTTACAAGAAGAAAGAACATTTATTCAAGGAACTATAATTAGATTAGAAGATAATGAGATAAATAATCATGAATTATCTGAGCTTAATAATGTATTAATGAAAGGAGTATATATCTAATGGGCGTAATACAAAATAACTTTAATAAATTACTAGGTTTAACATTAGGAGCAGTTGGAACTGCTAAGCATTTAGAATCTCAAGCAATGGTTAATAAAACTACTGCTTTAAATCAGTATGAGAATTTTTCTCACGAAGAACAAGCTTATAATACTGATAAAGCAAATTTAGCTCAAGAACAAGCTTCTATTGATGAAAAAATGACAAAGAATAGAGCTAGTGCTGAAAAGATGAATAAGAAGATAGAAGAGCAAGGATTCGCTAAAAAAGGACAATCCTTATATATGGCTGCGCTTGAAAAATCTTATAACTCTTTAGCTGAAAAGCAAGAACTATTAAAAGGAAGAAAAGCTACTTTAGATGAAAGAGCTAAGTTCTTAAAAGAAAAAGGATCTAATGTTAATTCATTATTACAAAAAGCTAAGATTAAAAATCTTAAAGTTGGAGGTATTGACTAATGGCTAAAGATAAAGGACCAGTATTACCAGATATTGCAAGATTAATAAAAATGGGAATAAATCCTAAAACTGGTTTACCATTAAAAATGGGAAATCCTAGATGTAAAACTAAAGAGGGATTTAAGAAAGCCATTCGTATTATTGACGAACAGGACGCAGTTAATAGATATAGATGGTATAATCTACCAATGAACCTTACATCTCAAGAAGTAGAGCGTATGCTTTATTATAGAGGACAATTAGCATTTTTCTATTTTAAAGATTTAGATGAATTCTACTTTATGCCTTACGCTTTAGAGGGTGGCAAAGGTGGTGGATTAGATTTTTATGGTAGATATAGACAAATCCACCCTATCCCTTGGAATAGTGGTGGCAGTGAGGGAAAACAATCTAAACAGCAAGAAGCTTTATTATCTACTTATAAATTAAATGTTAAGTATGGAATCATTCTTCCTGAAGAATTAGAAGAAAAAGATTTATATGAAAGTGCAGTATTGTTAAAAGATTACACTAGACAACTAGGAGAAGAAATATTGCCTAGAGTAAACATTAATGAAGAAATAATAGATTTAGAAGCTGAATGTATGCCTTATATGAGAACTGCTCTATTAATGGGAACAGGAGTAAGAGGAGTAAGAGTTAATGATACAGATCAAGAAGAATCAGTATACGAGGGCTCTAGAAATATGGCTCAATCAGCTTTAGAGGGAAATCCTTATATTCCTATTACTGGAACAATAGAATTTCAAGAAATGACAAATGGCTCTCCAAATAAATCAGAAGATTATTTAATAGCTATGCAAGCAATAGATAACCTAAGATTATCAACTTATGGAATAGACAATGGTGGCTTATTTGAAAAGAAAGCACACATGTTAGAATCCGAAGCTGAAATGAATGGTGGTCCAGTAGGATTAGTTCTACAAGATGGCTTATCAATTAGACAAGAATTCTGTAATATTGTTAATTCAATATGGGGATTAGGTATTTGGTGCGAACCATCTGAGAACATATCACAAGTAGATATTAATGGAGATGGAACTTTATATGATAGAGATGATACATCTTCAGGAGTAGGAATGGACGAAAGTGAGGTAGAAGAAAATGAGTAATAGATTACCTGGTTATTCAACTAAACTTTTTACTGAAATATATGATACAGTAGATAAATTTTTAACTGATTATAATAATATTGGTATTCCTGCTAAAATATCTCAAACTAATGCAACTACATTATATTACTTACTTTATGCTAAATATGGTAATAGTCCTATCGCTAATATGGACGAAAACCAATTCAAATATAAATTGTTTAGTGTTATATTCCAATATGGACCTACTTGGGAAAAGCGTCTTGAAATTCAAGATAAATTAAAAAGCTTATCACTAGAAAACGCTAGTGAAATCTATGTAGGTTCTAAAGCAATATATAATAGTGCTTTAAATCCCGAAAATTTGCCTAAAACTGGCGATTTAACGGAACTTTCTTATATCAATAGTCAAAATACTACAAACTACAAAAAAAGCACGCTAGAGGGCTTAGCATTGCTTTCTAGCAGCTTAGAGACAGATGTAACTGGAGAATTCTTAAATAAATTCAATATTTGCTTTAAGAAATTCGCTAGACCTGGTAAAACATATATCTATGTTGATGAAGAAGAGGAAGATGAAATATGATTGATAAAGCAGAAGTTGTAGGATATTCAGGAACAGCTGTAGAAACTGCTCTAGCAGTTACTCAAGCTAATGAATTATTACAAGTAATTCAAATTGTATTATCTATAATAGCTTTTGTAGTAACTATTAGCTATACTGTCTATAAATGGTATAAAAAGGCCAAAGATGAAGATTCAGACGGAGGCAGTAATATTACTAAAGTTGAGATAGAAGATTTAATACATGAACTAAAAGAAGAAATTAAGGAGGAAGAATCCAATGATAATAGTAGGAGATAAAGTTTATCGTAATATTCAAGAACAAGTTGAAAAGAATAAAGAAGATATTGAAGATTTACAACAAGGAATCGTTGCTGATTGTTATACAAAAGAAGAAGCTGACGCTAAATTTGAAACTAAAGAAGAAGCTTCAGAAGCTTTAGATCTAAAAGCTGATAAATCTACTACTTATACAAAAGAAGAAGTAAATACATTAAAGCAAGATACTCTTGTCAGTGGAACTAATATTAAAACTATTAATGATATATCTTTATTAGGTAATGGTAATATCGAAATTCCTAGTGGATATCACTTATATCAATTAGAAGTAAATTTTATAAAAAACGATATATTGTATAAAGGTTTATTTTTATTTGCTTCTACTACTGATATAACTAATGGAACTTATACTTCTTCTCAACTATATGATATTTTAGGTTATAAAGCAATTAGAGGTTCAGGAAGTGCAATGAATAAAAGTAATGAAATTATAAGAGCAACTCCATCTATTGAAATAGCAATCTCACAAACAACTATCGTATTTTCATATTACGATTCAACAGCACAAGATTGGGAAGATGATGATGTTTTAGTCTCTTCTGCATATATAAGTAAAATATTCTAGGAGGAATTGCTTATGAGTAAGCTATTAAAAAAGAACAAAGTAAAAGGCAATGTAAAAGTAATTAAGATTAAGAAAGGAAAGAAATAACATGAATAATATAGGTAAGAGATTAATGCCAATCTATTTAATTAAATTTTTAGAGGAGAATTATTTTGATATAATTCCAGAGAATTTCGGTAGAAGAATGGTTAGTCGCCAATTCATAGCCGAGATAAAAGCTTTATATGATGAATTCGATGGAAAGCCAATCGACAACTATGGCCGTAGAATGGTGCCAGAATACCTTATAAAAGCGTTTAGTGATATAGAGTATATCGAATATACAGATGATGATGTAAAATACGAAAAAACAGTGCCTACAGGCGCTTTAAAGTATGCTACACTAGACATGTTAGGTGGAATGACATATAAGGTATTAAATGACGAAACAAATGAGTATGAACTAAGAGATAGCGCAGTAACAAGCGTAGTAGCTAAAAAGACATATGAAATAGACGAACATATCTTAGCTGTAACAGGTTACGGACAAGGATTAACTGAGACTCTATATAACTATATAGACTTTGAGAATAAGAAATTTATTCAAAAAGTAGCTAGAGTTCAATTTAAAGATGTAGAATTATTATATAGTTCGTCGTTAACAACTTTCTACTTTTATCAAAACGATAAAAAAATTGGAAGAACAAATGTAATGATTGCAGGTTTTACTACTGTAGATAAGAATTATGATGCCTTAGATGATTTAGAAGTAGCTGGAACTAGTGGCTCAAATTCTATTAATCTAAGAGATATAAGCTGCACTAGTATTGATGAATTTAGAGCTAAATATGATGATTACTATGTATATTATCAATTAGATACTCCTGTAGAGACTGATATTAGTGATTATATCAAAGATAACTTCATTGAAGTAGAACCTACTGGATCTGTAACATTTACAAATGAATACGAGCAAGCAGTTCCTAGTGAAGTAACATATTTAATTAAAGATTAGTAGTTCCTAACATTTTATACCTCCTTTTATAGAAGCTTAGCACATGCTAGGCTTTTTCTTTTAGTGTAAAGAAATGACGGAAGCGTAAGGGAATTACAGAAAAGGAAGTTAGCTGCAAAGTGGCAGTAAGTAGGATAGAACTATATTATTTTATTCATTTATATTAATAT
>ODAI011418186.1_pt1 | contig 14687 bp, 14 predicted proteins | sample 1539321 | NCBI WGS metagenome assembly ODAI01 (sample SAMN02144231, study PRJEB22623) | gut metagenome | biome: sheep rumen | host: Ovis aries | place: New Zealand
GAAGGGGGGACGGTAACCCCCTCTTCACGTTCAATCTATGCAAAATGGGAACTTTTTCGGAAAGTTCCCATTTTGCTTTCAAGCTGTCGACACTTTGTCGACAGCTTGAGAGCACACGGATGCGTGCTCTGATTTTTTCGGTTTCCCGTATGAATAGCTCTTGAAGAGACAAGCTGTTGATGGTACAATACTCTAATACGGATTAACCGTAGGTTTAAGTTAAGCTGCGAAGAGGAGAAAACAAATGCCTTCCAATAAACTTGCGAGAACAAATGATGATATTCAGCGTGTGCTGTCGGCACGGCTGCGCGACGTGAAGGACCCCCGCGTCCAGCAGGGGATGATCAGCGTCACCCGTGTCGAGACGACCGGCGACCTGCGCTATGCCAAGGTGTGGCTGTCGGTGCTGGGGCTCGAGAACGAAAAGGAATTCAAGCGCGGACTGAAATCCGCCTCCGGCTGGCTGCGGCGCGAGCTCGGCAGCACGCTGAACCTGCGCTATACGCCCGAGCTCGTCTTCGAGCTCGATCATTCCATCGAATACGGCGCACATATCAGCCAGGTGATCGAATCTCTCGATATCCAACACGACGAAGAGAGCGGGGAAGAGGCATGAATGCCAAAGACGCGGCCAGACTGCTGCTGGAGAAAGACAATATTCTGCTGCTGACACACAAAAATCCCGACGGCGACACGATCGGATCGGCCAGCGCGCTGTGCGCGGCCCTGCGCCGCCGCGGCAAGACCGTGTGGCTCTATCCCAACCGGCAGGCCAGCACAAAGCTTGCGCGCTGGTGCGAGTGCTATTTCGCCCCGGACGACTTCAAGCCGGAATACACCGTGGCCGTGGATGTGGCGGACGAGAAGCTGTTTGCTCTGGGCTTTGAGGGCCGTGCGGATTTCTGCATCGACCATCACCCCACGAACACCCACTACGCCCGGCGTGAGCTGATCCTGGCGGACCGCTCGTCCTGCGGCGAGATCGTGCTGGATGTGATCAAGGCGCTGTGCGCCAAACCGAACCGCGAGGAGGCCAACCTCCTCTACATAGCGCTCTCGACCGACACGGGCTGCTTCCAGTATTCCAACGTCAATGCCCGCAGCTTTCGCGCAGCCGCCGAGCTGGCCGAGGCCGGGGCCGAGCTGCAACCGCTGAATCTCAGCTTTTTCCGCAAGGTCAGCGACGCGCGCATCCGGCTCGAGGGCATGCTCTATAACAGTATGAGCTTTCACAACGGCGGGCGTGTCGTTGTGGCCACGGTGACGCGCGAGATGATGCAGGCGGCCGGTGCGACCGAGGACGACTGCGACGATCTCGCGGGTCTGCCCGGACGCGCCGAGAGCGGCGAGCTGACACTGCTGATCCGCGAGCAGGCGGACGGCAGCAGCAAGGTCTCGGTCCGCTCGCTGCCTGGCATCAGCAGCAGCGCAGTCTGTGCGGCCTTCGGCGGCGGCGGACACGCGCAGGCCGCCGGATGCACGATCCCCGAGCCGCCGGAGCGGGCCAAGGAGATGCTCCTCGCCGTCGTTGACGAGGTGCTGCGATGAATGGCCTGCTGCTGATCGATAAGGAGCCGGACTGGACCTCGAACGACGTGGTTGTCAAGCTGCGCGGTGTGCTGCATGAGCGGCGCATCGGCCATGCCGGGACGCTCGACCCGATGGCGACCGGCCTGCTGGTCGTGCTTGTCGGGCGCGCCACGCGCGCTGCGCAGTATGCCGAGGCACAGCACAAGCATTACCTGGCCAGACTGCGCCTGGGGCAGACGACCGACACGCAGGACATCTGGGGCCGCACACTCAGCGAGCAGTCGGCTGACGTCTCCGAAGAGCGGCTGTTGGAAGTGCTGAAAGCGTTTACCGGCGAGATCGAGCAGATCCCGCCGATGTATTCGGCCATCAAGATCAACGGCCGCAAGCTCTACGACATCGCCCGCCGCAGCGGCGAGATCGAGCGCGAGGCGCGGCCGGTCACGGTCGAAGCGCTCACACTGCTCGGCCGCGAGGGGGACGACTGGCTGCTGGACGTCCGCTGCTCGAAGGGCACCTATGTGCGCACGCTCTGCCACGATATCGGGCAGGCGCTCGGCTGCGGCGGCTGCATGAGCGGCCTGCGGCGGCTGGAGATCGGCGCGCTGTCGGTCGAAAACGCCCGCACGATCGCCGCGGTTCAGGCCGCGGAGGACAAGGAGGCGCTGCTGATCCCGACCGACCGCCTGTTTGTCGACCGGCCGCGCCTCACGGTTCGGGGCCGCGCCGAACAGAAGCTGCGCTGCGGGAACGACCTGCAGACGGATTCGGCCCCCGGTGAGTATCGTGTCTACGCGGAAAACGGCGAATACCTGGCGCTCTGCCGCGTGGAAGACGGCAGACTATCTACAGTAAAAAGCTTTTTTGAGGTGTCAACATGACGGAAACGAAGCGCGCTCTCGCGCTCGGTTTTTTTGACGGCGTACACATCGGCCATGCCGCGCTTTTGAATAAGACCAAGGCGCGCGCCGCCGAGATCGGCGCGATGCCCTCGGTGCTGAGCTTCGACGTGCACCCGGATACGCTGGTGCGCGGCGGCGAGGTTCCGCTGATCAACAGCGCGATCGGCCGCGAGGATATCATCCGCCGCTGCTTTGGTATCGAGAATGTGGTATTCATCCACTTCAATCGTCGCGTCATGCACATGCCCTGGCAGGAATTCGCCGACCGGCTGATCGACGAGCTGCACGTTGCCTGGATGGTCGTCGGCCACGATTTCTGCTTCGGCTACCGGGGTGAGGGGACGGCCGCACGATTGAAGGACTACTGCGAGAGCCGCGGTCTGGGCTGCGACATTATCGAACCCGTTATGCTCGACGGCACGGTTGTCAGCTCCACCTATATCCGAAAACTGATCGCCGAAGGCAACATCCGCGAGGCCAACCGCTTCCTCGGCCATCCGCACAGTCTCAGCGACACGGTGCACTCGGGCTACCACCTGGGCACCAGCATGGGTACACCGACGATCAATATGTTTTTCCCCAGCGGCGTTCTGGTGCCGCGCCACGGCGTTTACGCCGCAAAGGTCTTCATCGAGGACGGGAAGAGCTATATCGCGGTCACGAACGTCGGTATCCGCCCGACGGTCAGTGAGGATAACAAGGTCAGCGTCGAAAGCTACCTGCTCGACTACGAGGGCAATCTCTACGGCCGCCAGGCGCGCGTGGAGTTTTACGAGTTTTTGCGTCCGGAAAAACGCTTTGACAGCGTCGAAGCACTCGGCGAACAGATCCGCCGCGACGCGGAAAACGCCCGAGCCTTTTTCGCCGCATTGCAAAGCGAAAAAGACGCATAATATGGGCTGTGAAATAAGGCTGAAATGTGGGCTTCTATCGTAGGGGCGGCTATTAGCCGCCCGCACGCAGAAATGTACATTTTATGTAAAATGTTGGGCAAATTCGCATCATCGTACGAATTACCCAACTTATTCATTAATTTTTTAAATAGTATCGCGCGGGCGGCAGGTTGCCGCCCCTACGGCAAAACAGGACTATTTTCACAGATCCTGTCTTGCCCCGATCCCCCGCAAGGGGCAAGACGGATGAGGTGGAGGCTTCAAACTACGTATTATTATAAACGCCCGTCCGGCCCAGCTGCGTATTCGCTCTGGACCGGACGGGTGTTTCATATGGAAGGTTTTATTCGTTCGAGGCTTCCTGCGGCTGTGCCTGTCGGGCGGCACTGCGTCCCCGGCGGCCGGAACGACCGCGGCTGCGGCGGCGAGCCTGCGTGGCCTTCTGCCGGTAATAGTCCTGCATCTCTTCATCAGCCTCGTAGACCAGACGGTTGGCGACCCAACTGCCGTCCTCGGCCAGCTTTTTGAAGCGGGCGCGCACAAGGAAGCTGCCGTGCTCCTCACAGGTGAACAGGTTCATATAGCGCTGATCGCCCTGGTTGACCCATTTGTTGCCCTCAAGCTCGCGGCCGCAGGCGGGGCAGCTGAAACGGAGCACACGCGGATCGTCGAAGGCGGCATTCTTCGTGAGAAAACCGTCATATACCTCGTGCAGCAGGAAGTTCGGCTCCTGCGACTCGCCCTTCGGCTTGTAATTCGGCATACGGGCGGCGAGGATCTGTCCGGCCTCGTCATAGTGGCGCAGCCCCTCGGCCATATCGAGATGGGAGGCGACCAGAGCCGTGTTGTAAGCGTCGCCCAGCGCGTCGTGCGCCACACGGGTCTGCTCGATTTCGTAGTGCTCCATCGCGCTCGCCAGCGATTTCTGGTTTTTGTCGAGCCCGTTCTGCACATTGTAAATCAGCTGCAGGTTAATCCATTCGTTGATCCAGTCCCAGTCGAGATCGTGAATGATGATATTCTGTTCCATGACGCGCTGGTCGTCATTGCCCCAGGTCAGGAAGGTGACACCGTCACCGCACCACTCGCGGAACTGCTGCAGCGCGTCGGGGAAGCTGACGCCGGCGGAGAGGCGCTCCTTGTCAAAGCCGGTGATTTTTTTGACCTTATAGTGCATCTGGCGGAAATAGACGGGCTTGACGTCGATCGTGAACTCCTCGCCGGGGGTCATGTCGTCGTTGAGCTTTACCGCGCCGATCTCGATGATCTCACCGCTCAGGTGGATCGGAAGCTTATTGAATACGGAGGATTTGGAGCTCATCGCCTGGTTCCACTCCAAATCGACCACCACATAATGCATAGCAAACAATCCTTTGTATATATAATGATAGCTGAAAACACGTGAACAGCAGTATTATAGCATATCTGTTTCTCGCTTGCACTATCTTTTTTCTCTTTTTTATCTTTACCGTGCGCAGGTGCCGTGTTATACTGAAATCACCCCTGCCAGGAGGCGGGGGAGAACAGGATGATTTGAAAATGGATGGAATGACAATCAACAGAGCGGCCGCGGCCTGCGGCGCAGCAGTTTACGGCGCAGTGAACGGCGAGCAGGCGCTTGGCCGCGTCGTGATCGACAGCCGCGCGATCGAGCCCGGCGATCTCTTTGTTGCCTATAAGGGCGAGCGCGTGGACGGGCACGACTATATAACCGCCGCCTTTGATAAGGGTGCGGCCTGCTGTCTCGCCGAGCGCATCCCCGACGGGGAGATGCGGCCGATCCTGCTGGTGGACGACGTACAGACAGCGCTCGAGAAAATCGCCGCGGACTACCGCTCAACGCTGCAGCTGCCGGTCATCGGCATTACGGGCAGTGTAGGGAAGACCTCGGCCAAGGAGATGATCGCGTCCGTCCTGTCGCAAAAATATAAAGTTTTGAAGACCGAGGGCAATCTCAATAACCAGATCGGTGTGCCGATGACGGTCTCGCGCATCACGAAGGAGCATGAGATCGCCGTGGTCGAGATGGGCATTTCCGGCTTTGGCGAGATGACGCATCTCGCGGCGATCGCCCGCCCGACGATGGCTGTCTATACGGTCATCGGCCACGCGCACCTCGAGTTTCTGCACGATCTCGACGGCGTGCTGCGGGCCAAGACCGAGATGCTCGCCCTGATGCCGGAGGACGCGCCGGTGCTGATGAACGGCGACGACGAAAAACAGCGGGCCTTCCGCTGCCGACAGCAAAAGACGCTCTACGGCCTGGGCGAGGGCTGTGATCTGCGCGCCGTCGATATCCAGCCCCTGGGCGAGCGCGGCACCGCGCTGCGCATCGTGGGTCTGGGGCGGGATATTCGCGCCGTCATCCCGTCGCTCGGCAAGCATCTGATCTATGCCGCGCTCGAGGGGGCGGCGGTAGGCATCCGCTTCGGACTCAGCGACGCGGAGATCGCGGCGGGCATTGCGGCCTTCCGTGTCGTGGGCCGCCGCGCCGCGGTCATTGAGACCGGCAAGCTCACGCTGATCGACGACTGCTATAACGCAAACCCTGATTCCACGCGCTTTGGCATCGACACGCTGCTGAGCCTGCCGGGACGGCATGTCGCCATCCTCGGCGATATGCTCGAGCTCGGGGAGGCCAGAGCGCAGATGCACTACGATCTCGGCCGCTATGCCCGTGAGCAGGGCGTCGAGCTGCTGCTGTGCGCCGGGCCGAACAGCCGGGAGACGGTCCGCGCCTTCGGCGAGGGCGGCACCTGGTACTTAAGCCGCGAGGCGCTGATCGCGACGCTGCCGCAGCTGCTGCGCGAGGGCGACCGCGTGCTCGTGAAGGCCTCGCTCGGCATGCACTTTGACAAGGTCTCAGAGGCGGTGAAGGCCCTATGAGCACAAAACCCTTCTTTGTCCTGCTGGACCTGGACGACACGATCCTCGATTTCCGCACGGCCGAGCACCGCGCACTCACGCGCGCTTTTAGTGAACTCGGTCTCGATTACAGCCAGCCGACGCTCGACCGTTACAGCGAGATCAACGCCTGGTACTGGCAGCAGTTAGAGAAAGGCGTCATGAGCCGCGAGCAGATCCTCGTCGGGCGCTTTGACGCGCTCTTTCGCGAGCGCGGCGTCGTTTTTCCCGGAAAAACGGCCCAGGACCTGTACGAGAACTATCTCTGTCAGGGACACTTTTTCATGCCCGGTGCCGAGGCGCTACTCGAGGAGCTGCACGGGAAATACCCGCTCTATCTCCTCTCAAACGGCAACGCGCGCGTGCAGGCCGCCCGCCTGCAGAGCGCCGGGATTTCGCCGTATTTTGAGGATATCTTCATCTCGGAGACCATGGGCGTCGACAAGCCGAGCCTCGCCTTCTTCGAGGCCTGCTTTGCCCGGATGCCGGACTTCGACCCCGCGCGTGCGCTGATGGTCGGCGACAGCCTGAGCTCCGATATCCTCGGTGGGCAGCGCGCCGGACTGCGTACCTGCTGGTATAACTACCGCGGCCGCCCCGTCGACCCGGCCATCCAGCCGAGCTTTACGATCACGGATCTCGCCGAGCTCCCGCCGCTGCTCGAAAAGCTGGCCGCGGAAGAGTAACGCTGCTTGTAGGGGCGACCCTCGCGGTCGCCCGTGCGGAAGAATCGCGAAACAAAGAAGCAGTGGGGCGAACGCGTACAAATCATAGTACGAATTCGCCCAACCCTTTTTAAAGAATTATACTGTTATGCTGCCGGGCGGCCGCAAGGGCAGCCCCTACGATGCGAGACAAAAAAATCGACTGTATGCCAGCCCCTATGGTACTTAAAACAAAATCTGATACACCACCATCAGCACGATGCCCGGCGCGCCGAAGAGCGCGGAGATCAGCAGCGTCACCCAGCTGATTTCGATCCGGATGCCGACAAAATCGCCGAAAAAGTTCACCAGCCACAGCAGCACCAGGCCGACGACGGCGTTCAATATGAATTTCAAGAGCTTTTTGATCGGCGCGGCCAATATGCGAATCAGCGCAATGACGCCGACGACGACGGCGGCGAGCATGACAAGGCTCGACACATATTCCATGCGATCTCCTCCTTATTGGATGCAATTTCCAGTTTATCTTCTCCGCTTTGGCCCATACTATGCAATGGACGAAGCGGCGGGCGCGATACAGAGACAGCGCCGCGGATGATATCGAATATCCTGTCGGATATAGAGATACATCCAAAAGGCTGTTTTGTCAAGCGGCGGGGCCGAACTTCCTGATGGTCTCGCTGCGAGCGGGCCGGCGATCGCCGGCCCGCTTTGTCGCATTATGGAAAAGACGGACAGGCGGACAATGCACTGCCCCCTGTCCTTTTGACTTATTTTTGCGTGTCTTCCTGCTCCCAATACTTATCCCCGAAGAGAATACGCAGATAATCCTGCCGGGGATCGACGATCCTTGCGATGGATACCGTTTTCTCTTCGATCCTGTACAGGGCAAGGTACTTTCCGCAGATAAAGAAACGAAGCTCTGTCGGATAACCGGTCAGCGCCTCGATCGACGGGCCGGACGCGGGAAAACGGGCCAGTGTGCGGAGTTCCCCGGTAATTGTCTGCAAGGTTTTTTTGGCAGCAGCCGGATTCTTCAGCTCCACGGAGATATACTGTTTGATTTCCGCCAGATTCCTGACGGCTTCCGGCGTAAGACGGACTTTATGCATCTGCAATCCCCAGTTGGCCCTCCGCCTCTTCAAGCGTGAGCCAGCCGTCCTTTTCCGCACTGTCCCAGCCCTTCTGTGTTTCTTCCAGCAGACGCCGCATCGCCTTTGCTTTCATAAACTCTGCATTTTCAGGCGATACCAGAAAGGGAAGGCCGTTTTCGTTCAACGACTGCTGGATGAAAACATTGATCGCATCCGTCAGGGAAAGCCCCTGACTGGCGTACACAGCCTCCGCCCGACGCTTGACCTCCGGATTGATCCGCATTTGAAAGGTCGTTGTTTTCGGGGCGGTAACAATATTAAATTCAGTATCCATAGCATTCATCTCCTTATCAATAGTATATGACATAGAATCAAATATGTCAATACGCTGTAATTACATAATAAAGAGCTAGAGATGATAAGAACTTGCTGAAACCTAGCCCCACACTTGCATTTTTTCAGCCTTTGCGCTATACTACGGACATTACAATGGTGATTTATGCAAGAAAGGCAAAACAGCATGGCAAAACGAAGCGAACAGTACGGAAACGACAGCATTTCCCAGCTCAAAGGCGCCGACCGGGTGCGCAAACGCCCCGGCGTGATCTTTGGCTCGGACGGGCTGGACGGCTGCGAGCACGCGGTATTTGAAATTTTATCCAACTCGATCGACGAGGCCCGCGAGGGCTACGGCGATCTGATCACGCTGACAAGCTTTGAGGACGGCTCCATCGAGGTCGAGGACTTCGGCCGCGGCTGCCCCATGGACTATAACCCGGTCGAGAAGCGCTTCAACTGGGAGCTGGTCTTCTGCGAGCTCTATGCAGGCGGCAAGTATAAGAACGACGACGGCGGCGACTATGAATTCTCCCTCGGTCTCAACGGCCTCGGCTCCTGCGCAACGCAGTACGCCTCGGAGTACATGGACGTGACGGTCTGGCGCGACGGGAAGAAGTACTCGCTCCATTTCAAAAAGGGCAAGGTCGTCGGCAAAAAGGGCCAGGAGCTGCAGATCGAGGACGCCGACCGCAAAAAGACCGGCACCACGATCCGCTGGCGCCCGGATTTAGAGGTCTTTACCGATATCGCGATCCCCGAGGAGTATTTCCGCGACGTGCTGCACCGCCAGGCCGTCGTCAACGCAGGCATCACGTTCAGGCTCCGTCTCCAGCACGGCAAGAGCTTTGAGACCGTCGATTACTGCTATGAAAACGGCATCACCGACTATGTGCGCGAGCTTGCCGGCGAGGGGGCACTGACGGCCCCGTACTTCATCTCGACCGAGCGGCGCGGCCGCGACCGCGAGGACAAGGGCGAATACAAGGTCAAGATTTCGGCGGCCTTCTGCTTTTCCAACAAGACCCAGGCCATCGAGTACTACCACAACTCCTCTTGGCTGGAAAACGGCGGCGCGCCGGACAAGGCGGCCAAGCTCGCCTTCACCTATGCCGTCGACGCCTACATCAAAAAGCTGGGCAAATACCAGAAGAACGAGAGCGCCATCAAGTTCCAGGACGTGCAGGACTGTCTAATCCTGGTCACGAACTGCTTTTCGACCCAGACCTCCTACGAAAACCAGACCAAGAAGTCCATCACCAACCGCTTCATTCAGACGGCGATGACCGACTTCTTCAAGGAACAGCTGGAGATCTATTTTATCGAGAACAAGCCCGAGGCCGACCGCATCGCCGAGCAGGTGCTCGTCAACAAGCGCAGCCGCGAGACGGCCGAGCGGGCCCGCCAGGGCATGAAGAAAAAGCTCTCCGGCTCGATCGACATTTCGAACCGCGTGCAGAAGTTTGTCGACTGCCGCAGCCGCGATCTCGACCGGCGAGAGCTCTATATCGTCGAGGGCGACTCGGCTCTGGGCTCGGTCAAGCTCTCGCGCGACGCCGAGTTCCAGGGCGTCATGCCGGTGCGCGGCAAGATCTTGAACTGCCTCAAGGTCGACTATGTCCGCATCTTCAAAAGTGAGATCATCACCGACCTCATGAAGGTCATCGGCTGCGGCGTCGAGGTCAAGGACAAGCACACCAAAGATCTGTCCAGCTTCGATCTCAACAACCTGCGCTGGAACAAAATCATCATCTGCACCGACGCCGACGTCGACGGCTACCATATCCGCACACTGATCCTCACGATGCTCTACCGTCTTGTGCCCACGCTGATCCGCGAGGGCTACGTCTATATCGCGGAATCTCCACTGTACGAGATCGAGAGCAAGGGCAAGACCTGGTTTGCCTACACCGACAAGGAGAAAAACGACATTGTCGCCGGCCTGAACGGCGCCAAGGCGACGATCAACCGCAGCAAAGGTCTCGGCGAGAACGACCCGGATATGATGTGGATGACGACCATGAACCCCGAGACCCGCCGTCTCATCAAGGTCATGCCCGAGGACGCCGCGCATATGAGCGAGGTCTTCGAACTGCTGCTGGGCGACAATCTCGAGGGCCGCAAGAACCATATCGCCGAATTCGGCGCGCAGTACCTCGATCTGGCGGATTTGTCCTAAGCGATTGAACGAAAAAAGGTAAGATAGTCCGATGGCTAAGAAAAAAGAAACCGAAGCGAAAAAATATAACAATCCGAACGTCCTCGGCTTGAAGGCCGCGGTCGTCGAGCAGCCGATCACCGAGACGCTGGAGACGAACTTCATGCCCTATGCCATGAGCGTTATCATCTCCCGCGCGATCCCGGAGATCGACGGCTTCAAGCCCTCGCACCGCAAGCTGCTCTTCACGATGTATAAAATGGGCCTTCTCAGCGGCAGCCGCACGAAGAGCGCCAATATCGTCGGCCAGACCATGCGCCTCAACCCCCACGGCGACGCCGCCATCTACGAGACGATGGTGCGCCTCTCGACGGGCTGCGAAGCGCTGCTGACGCCCTTTGTCGACTCCAAGGGCAACTTCGGCAAGGTCTATTCCCGCGATATGTCCTACGCCGCCTCGCGCTATACCGAGGCGAAGCTTGCCCCCATCTGCGGCGAGGTCTTCCGCGACATCGACAAGGACACCGTGGATTTCGTCGACAACTACGACGGCAGCATGAAGGAGCCCTCCCTGCTGCCGACGGCCTTCCCGAACGTGCTCGTCTCCGCCAACAGCGGCATCGCAGCGGGCATGGCCAGCGCGATCTGCGGCTTCAACCTCAACGAGGTTTGCGAGACGACGATCAACTATCTCAAGGACCCGGACTGCGACATCTACGCGACACTCCCGGCGCCCGACTTTCCGACCGGCGGCGAGCTGATCTACGACCGCAAGGAGATCGAGACGATCTACCGCACGGGCCGCGGCAGCTTCAAGGTGCGCGCCCGCTGGCGCTATGTGGAAAAGGAAAACCTGATCGAGATCTACGAGATTCCGTATACCACGACCTCCGAGGCCATCATCGACAAGGTGGCCGATCTGATCAAAACCGGCAAGATCCGCGAGATCAACGACATGCGCGACGAGACCGACCTCTCGGGCTTAAAGCTCGCGATCGACCTCAAGCGCGGCACCGATCCTGACAAGCTGATGCAGAAGCTCTTCAAGCTCACGCCGCTGCAGGATCCCTTCCCCTGCAACTTCAATATCCTCGTGGCCGGCAATCCGCGCGTCATGGGCGTGCGTGAGATCCTGGAGGAGTGGAGCGCCTGGCGCATGGAGAGCATCCGCCGCCGTGTGTTCTTTGACCTGCACAAAAAGCAGGAGCGGCTGCATCTGCTGCAGGGTCTCGGCAAGATCCTGCTCGACATCGACAAGGCCATCGCCATCATCCGCGAGACCGAGCTCGAGAGCGAGGTCGTGCCCAACCTGATGATGGGCTTTGGCATCGATCAGATCCAGGCCGAGTATGTGGCCGAGATCAAGCTGCGCAACATCAACCGCGAGTATATCCTCACGCGCACGGCCGAGACCGAAAAGCTCGAGCAGGAGATCGCCGAGCTCGAGTCCATCCTCAACAGCCGCCGCAAGATTAAGACCATCATCATCGACGAGCTCAGGCAGATCAACAAAAAGTACCCGTCTCCGCGCAAAACCGGCATCGTCTACGCTGACGAGATCGAGGAATTCGTCGAGGAGGACCACGTCCCCGACTATGCGGTGACGCTCTTCCTCTCGCAGCAGGGCTACTTCAAGAAGATCACGGCACAGTCTCTGCGCATGAGCAGCGAACAGAAGTACAAAGAGGGCGACAGCCTGAAAACCTCCTTTGAGATCTCGAACAAGGGCGAACTCCTCTTCCTCACCGACCACCAGCAGATGTACAAGGCCAAGGTGGCCGATTTTGAAGAGAGCAAGGCCTCGGTCCTCGGCGTCTATCTGCCGACCAAGCTGCAGATGGACGAGGGCGAGAATGTCATCGCCATGTTCGATCCCGGCGACTACCGCGGCAACCTGCTGTTTGTCTTTGAAAACGGCAAGATCGCGCGCGTGGAGCTCGCCGCCTATGATACCAAGACCAACCGCAAGAAGCTTCTCAACGCCTGCTCGGACAAGAGCCCGGTCGTTGCGGCGCTTGCGCTGCACGACGAGATGGATCTCGCGCTCTTCGCGAGCGACGACCGCTGCGTGGTCGTGAACACCTCGCTGCTCGCGGTCAAGTCCACCCGCAATACCCAGGGCGTCGGCGTCATGAGCTTAAAGCCGCGCCGCAGTGTGACACGCGCCTGTCCGCTCGCGGAGACCAGCATCCAGAACGTCACGCGCTACCGCGTCCGCAGCATTCCCGCCGCCGGCGCTGTGCTGAAAAATGAAGACCGCGAGGAGCAGCAGATCAGTCTGATCGAATAAAAAGGCGGCTGCTCGCTTATCCCACCACACTGTAAAAAAGAATAAAGAATAAAGAAGGCGTTCCTATGATCAAGCCCGGACTGCCCAACAACCAGACTGTTCCACAGCTCGTGAAAAAGTATCTCACTATTCTGATTGGCTCGCTGATCTATGCCGTCGGTTTCCAGTTTTTCATGTATCCGAACCACATCGTTGCGGGTGGCTGCGTCGGTATTTCGATGATCATCAACCGTCTGACTGGCCTGCCCGTCGGCGTGACGAACATGGTGCTGAATATCCCACTGTTTCTGATCGCCTGGAAGCACTTCGGGCTCAGCTTTCTGATCGGATCGCTGGCCGGAACGTATATCTCTTCGTTCCTTGTGGACGCGCTCGCAGCTACGGGCGTCGTCGCAACGCTCGATCCGATGCTCGGCGCGATCATCGGCGGCGTCATCAAGGGCGCGGGGCTCGGCATTATCTACTCGGTCGGGGCCACGACCGGCGGCGCGGACATAGTCATCAAGTTTGTACGCCAGCGCTTCAGCCAGATCAATTTCGGCACGATGATGCTGCTGCTTGACGGCGCCATTGTCGTCGCCTATGCGCTGATTCTTGACCAGTACGCCAGCGCCATGTATTCGCTGATCGGCATGTATGTTGTCACCAAGGTCATTGACCTGATCCTCTACGGTATCGACAACTCCTGCATCTGCTACATCATCAGCGACAACAGCGAGCAGCTGATCCACGAGATCATCGACGGGCGCGTTCACCGCGGCGTCACGATCCTGGAAGGGGAGGGCGCCTATTCGCGCGCAAAGAAGCATATCATCATGTGCGTCGTCAAGCGCACCCAGATCCCCGATATGCGCCGCATGGTCCGCGCGATCGACGAGCACGCCTTCTTCATCGTTTCCGATGCCAAAAACGTTTTCGGCAACGGCTTCGAGAATATTGCCGAGGTGCGTTGAGAGACGAAAATGCGGCGAAAACCGTCTATTTCGCAGCCTTTTCAGGCGGATTTGTTCCGCCTGGAAAGGCTGCGGCCAGGCGCAAAAAATGGAAAAGTTTAAGCTTGACAAATCAAAAATACGTGGTATTATATACACGTTGCTGATGCGGCCATAGCTCATCTGGTAGAGCGCCACCTTGCCAAGGTGGAGGTAGCGAGTTCGAGCCTCGTTGGCCGCTCCACTAAGCCCTGTTGCAGTTGCAGCAGGGTTTGTTTTTTGTTAAATCAATCACTCTGCGGGTATGATGAAATTGGTAGACATGTGAGATTTAGGTTCTCATGCCGAGAGGCGTTGGGGTTCGAGTCCCCATACCCGCACCACGTCAGAAGAACTCAGCTCCGTTCCGTTTCCGCGGTTTGCGAAAGAGCCGCGAAAACTGCACATCCGCTGAGTCCTTCTTCCTTTTCCAAAACGGAGGTCTCACGGGGGACCTCCGTTTTGGTTGCGGGGTGCCTTTGCTCGTGGTGCGGGTTGGACGAGAACCGCAGGTTCGATAAGTGAGGCTCCAAAAACGCCAGTAGGGAGGCATCCCTTGATGCCTCCGTTAAAACCTGCGCAAAAATCCGCGGAGCGATCAGAGGATCGCTCCCTACTTATGCAAGCGAGCGGAGCGAGTCGCAAAGTTAAGTGAGAATCCGATCGTGTGATTGAAAAGAAACACGATCGGCAATTCGAACTTATGCACCCGTCTCTTTTCCTTTTCACCGCATTTGTCAAATAATTGTTATCGGAATCAAGGTAAAAAACGCAGCCGCACCGGGCGGCAGCGGTAAGGTCAACTTTTTCCGGCACAGAATTTACCTTATACTGATACCCAATAAAAACAAGACAATCTTTACGGCCAGAATTGTGCCATACTGCGTTGGGCTCCTTGACCATATATGTCCATTATGCTCTGCGGAGCCCGCCTTGTCTGGCGC
>ODAI013131016.1_pt1 | contig 14687 bp, 11 predicted proteins | sample 1539321 | NCBI WGS metagenome assembly ODAI01 (sample SAMN02144231, study PRJEB22623) | gut metagenome | biome: sheep rumen | host: Ovis aries | place: New Zealand
AGAACTGAAAAAGAGGGTCTGTCCATGTGGAGAGCTGGGAGGTTATCTGTATCACCAGCTGGTGAAAGAAAACCATGTGGAATACAATCCCGGTTTCCTGCTGCGTACAGGCGAGAACTGGGTACTCGGCGATAATACGACAGCCGCTGTACTGCTCATGAACAGATTCAGAGGAAACTGGCATATGATGCCGGCGCCGGCCCTGCTCGAAGACCTGATGTATGGCGAAAACCCGGAAGGCAGACTCATCCGTGTCTATGACAGCATTGACGTCCGTATGACACTGGAGGATCTGTTCTGCAAGCTGGAACTCGCTTATGGAGAATCCATGTAATCCTTACCTGCAGTTCATGATACATTCATGCAAAGCGACCGGCTGCCTGACAGAGGCAGCCGGTCGCTTTGTTTCATGCTTTATCCATTCCATTTTCTGCAGAACAGCGTTATGCAAAGGACAGCCAGGGATCCCCGGATGCAATGAATGTGGTCTCCAGCTGACCTTCGAACAGCCGGTTCAGTTTCTGCGCAAGATAGACCATGCCGGGTTCTTCTGACACCATATGCCCAGGCTGAATGATCGCCTTGTTCATGCCCAGCTGTGCCGCATCCCGCGCATACCCCAGCGCAGTCCACTCAATGCTTTCAAAAGCGATCAGAGCGTCCACATCGTCCCGTGAAAGCAGTTTGGTGGCTTCCTGTTCCTTTTCATTCCAGGATGGGAAAATATGCCCGCAGAAGGCAACCCGGGATATCCTGGCATCCGGATTGCCCACCAGCCTTCCGGAAGTCAGATGCAGTCTTTCCTTCAGATGGGCAGCAAGTTCACCCACACTTGTCTCGGGCAGTTCAAAGTACAGTCTGACCGGTGCATTGACTGTCTTTCTGTATTTCTTCCAGCCAAGCTGAGCAATGACACCGAGAAAAATCTCATCCGGCTTACTCGCATGCATATGGTCATGATTGCGCCAGACAACCATACCATGTTCTCTGAGAAGCGCTGTTTTTTGCTGAAACACCCGGTTCTCTTCCAGCCAGTCCGTTGTGTCGTCATGTGTATAGAAGCATGGTTCATGAACAATAATCAGATTGGCATTGCGCTCTGCCGCCCTGCGGATCACGTCAATAGTGAGTGCACAGGAAGTCACGATCCCCGTGCACTCGCCTTCTGTATCCCCGAACTTGACAGTATCACAGGTATGTTCGAAGCGCAGAGCCGGGTATGTGGAAAGAATCCTGGAAAGTACTTCAGCATGTTTCACAGTCATGATCCCCCTTTTCAGTTTTCGGGAGCTTTGTGCATGATTCCGGCAGCGGTTCCCGGGAAGTCAGAGCATTGCCAAAGAAAAAGAAGGCATCCTGAAGCTCCGTTTCCAGCATGGTCCCCTGTTTCAGGTATGCTTCCGCACGGTTCAGCAATGGCGTTCTGTCGTATGCCACTTTGCCGAAGCGGATCTTTCCCTGCTCCACAATCATGTAATGCGCCCGTTTGTCATGATCATCCGGTCGACGGTAGGATACGCTCCCGGGATTGAGCCAGAGTGTATGTTCATTCAGCATGTGTACGCACTGCCTGTGTGTATGCCCGAAAACCAGTCTCCGTTCTGTTTCCTTCTTCTGTGGCCCTGTCCAGAATGCATCAAACTGCTCTTCAGATTCAATGGTCCCATATGCCTGATCATACTGATGCTGGACCTGATACTCAATCCCGTCTGCGCTGAAAGAAAGAGAGCGCGGGAGTGATCTCAGGAAGTCAAGACCTTCCTCCGTCAGCTGACAGTAATTGTCATGTGCCCATCGAAACCGATGTTCGCGTTTCGCTTCCGTACAGGAAATCTCACTGAGTCCGAGAACATATGCATCATGGTTGCCCAATACACACCGCGCGTGATGATCAATACACCACCGGATGGTTTCCATCGGAAAAGGGCCATAATCCACAAAATCACCACAGCAGCAGACTTCATCCCATGACTCCGTTTTTTCAATCGCTTCCAGCGCATACGGATTGGAATGCAGGTCCGAGATCAGCAACAGTTTCAAGCACATCACCTGTATCGGCATAATCAGCCAGGTCCTGAAAAGAACCCCCTGCCAGTCTATGACATGCGTTTCTTTTTTCATTGTATGAGTCCGGCATTCGCATCAGATCTTATGCGGTTTATCTGCATAGTAATCCGTTCTGGGGATCCATTTGAGGAAGTTCGCGATTTCCACATCCCAGTACCGCCACTCGTGCTCATAGCCATCGACCGGATGCCATACAAAATCCGCACCAAGTTCCTGACATACATTCACAAAACGGACCACACGGTCATAGAGAAAATCGTTCTTACCACAGCAGATATACCCTTTCGGAAGCTTGACACCTTCCTTGATCCGCTTTTCAAGCTCAACAGCAGGATCTATGAACCGGCAGCCGCGGTCAGAATACACCCCCGGCGACATCGCCCCGAATGCACAATATCTGGCCGGATTAGTCAGCGCATGGGCCAGTGTGCCATACCCACCCATGGACAGACCGGCGATGTAGGTGTCTTCCGGGCGTTCTGAGATCGGGAACATGCCTGTAACAAAGCTCGGCAGTTCCTCATTGAGGAAATCATAATAGCGTTCTCCATCGCCCACATTGTTATAAGCCTTGTTCTCACTGTTGAAGGTAACCAGAGCAATCCGCTGTTCCTCAGCTAGGCGTTCCACACCGGTATACCGCGTCCAGCACTTGTAGTCATTGCCATGCCCGTGCAGCAGGTACAGTACCGGGAATTTGGCTTCCGGCTTATGGGTTGGCTTGACATCCTTCTTATGATCACAGGAAGAAAAGGAAGGGATTGTCACTTCGATGTCCACACCATGATCCAGAGTGTATGAATAGAAATTCACTTCAAATTTTGCCATATGTCAGCATCTCCTTATCATATAGTATAGTACCGGATTCCGGAAAACTCTGCCGCGCCATTGGAAACATACAGGCCGAAAGCCCCGCCGCTGCGGTCATACATCCGTGTTCCCAGTACCACCTGCCCGTTCACATACACTTCCAGAATGGTATCTTCAACCAGTACATCCAGATGATACCGTGTTCCTGTATCCTTTGGCAACGGCCGCTCCAGTTCAATCTCGTACGGGAATTTCTGTCCGCCCTGTTCTGTCATGCGTATGGAGGAACGGAATTCTATCCGTTTCCGGAACGGTTCAATATTCAGGTAATACCCTTCGGCAAAGTTCTCATCGGTATGTACTGTTACACCAAACTCGCGGGTCGGTTGCGTAAGCTCCACATCCAGTGAGAGCCGGCAGGGACTCACCACCGGGTTCAGCTGCAGTGCAGAAAACCGGTATTCAGACCGGACAGAGCAGCCGTCTTTTCCTGTTTCCCATGTGCCTGACAGTGGCCGGAGCTGTGTTGCCTGCAGGCTTCCGAATGCGTCCAGGACCTCCGGCACAGGCCTGACAGACAATGTGCCGTCCGGCTGCTGTTCCAGTTCATGGACGATCAGACTGCCACCCCAGTCCCAGGAGTTCCAGTCACGGCCTTCATAGTGCTGCGGATCAAACGCGTGCTCATCATTCTCACGGGTCGGATTCCATCCGTAAATGAACCGTCGTGTGCCATCAGAGCCCGTCTTGGCTGCATAGAAAGCACGGGTATCGAACGTATCAATTTCCGGTGTGATCCAGGGCCCGTTCAGTGACCGGCTCATTCTGTACAGAGTCTGAAACCGGTCTGCATAGGATGAGAAAACCAGATAATACCAGTCACCCATCCGGAACAGGTCCGGGCATTCAAATGCACACTGCGCATTGGACGGTGCGTAAAGCGGCTCACAGTACTCCCAGTGATGGAGATCCGTCGACTTGCACAATCCTACACATGCAGTCCGTGTCGTAGGACCTTTCTTCTGTGCGGCATTGATCATCCACCAGCAGTTTTCCTCTTCATTCCAGAACACAAACGGATCGCGCCAGTGTCTGGCACCATAGATTCTGTCATCCGATGGAAAGCAGTCCTCCGGAATCTCGGTCCAGGTGTCCAGGTCCTTACTCACAGCATGGTTGATATAGTTGCGTTCCGGGAACCGCCTGAACGTACAGTAAAACATATGGTAGACGCCATCGATCTTCAGGACGGAACCTGTACCACCCACAATTTTCGTGTCGTGTTCCTCAAAATGCACATGGTCCCGTGTTGTCAGCATGACCCAACTGTCGCGATGCTGCGCATCACGATGATTACGGAAGTTGCGCAGATAGAAAGGCTTGAACTGTCCGTCATCATAGAACGGGATCACATCACCGAGGACAGCTTTTTCAGGACGGTAAAATATGCTCATGGCTATTCTCCTTGTATTCTCTTCTTCTGTGCCCGGTTATCAGGTCTGAAGTTCAATCTGTGTAAAGGATGCACACCCATCCGATACAATCAGGCCAAACCTGCGTTCCCTCAGATCATAAACGCGCGTGGAAAGCGCAGTATCATTGACATACAGTACCATGACGCTGTCATCCACAATCAGGTCCGCCCTGTATTCCGTATCCGGAAGCAGCTCCATCGGGCGCTCAATCTCCACATCAAACGGGAACGTCCATCCGCCCTGTTCATGCATGCGGATTCCGCTCTTGAATTCCAGACGCTGACGCTTGGGATCAATATAGAAGTAATATCCGCGTGCAAAGTCCTCATCCACCTGTACCGCCACACCCAGCCGCTCAGTGCCGGGACTGAAGCGGAAACGGAAGGAAAGGCGACCGTTCTCAGGCACCTGGTTTCTGGAAATCAGGCACGCGTATGCATTCGGAGATTCGACACAGGCACTGGTTTCCGTCGTCTTCCAGTCTCCGGTCAGAGGGATGCTGAGGAAGCGGTTCCGGTTCGGGAAACATCCAAGCACGCTGCTGGCCGGCCGCACTCCCAGTGTGCCATCTGCACGCTGTACCAGTTCATGCACCACAAGACTCCCGCCCCAGTCAAAGGTATTACAGTCATACCCTTCATGGTCCGGGTTCGGGTTGACCTTCCAGCTGTTCTGTGTTCTGGACGGATTCCACCCATACAGGTATCGCTTCTGTCCGTCACTTCCGGTCTTTGCGGCATAAAAGGCGCGTCCGTCGAACGAATCAACATCCGGACGAATCCATGGCCCGCTTAATGACCTGGACATCCTGTACGTCGTCTGAAACCGGTTCCCGGACTGAGAAAAGATCAGATACCACCATCCGTTCATGCAGAACAGATCCGGGCATTCATAAGCTGCCATGTATTCTTCCGGTGCATAGAAGGGTTCGCAGCATTCCCAGTGATGAAGGTCCTGTGACTTGCACAACCCGACACACCCGCGCCGCAGTGTATTTCCCTGGCCCTGCGCACTGGTAAGCATCCCCCAGCCATTGCCGTCCGGGCTCGGGAATACAAACGGGTCCCTCCAGTCTGTCAGCTGATAGATTGTGGCATCCGGGCCGAACTTATCCTCCGGAATGTCCGTCCAGTGCAGAAGATCCGGACTCTCTGCATGACAGATATACTGTCTCTGCGGATTCCGTTCAAACACACAGTAAAACAGATGATAGGTGTCCCCGACCCGGATCACGGAACCGGTTCCTCCAAGAATCCCGGTCGGTGTTTCAGTATAATGCAGGTTATCCGTCGTAGTCAGCATATGCCAGCCCAGCGTCCGGTCACTCCCGAAATATGGATTCCAGTTTTTCAGATAGAAGATACGGAACCGATCACCATCGTAGAAAGGAATCGCATCCCCGACACGTGCATGCTTCGGTGTATAGAATACTTCCATGGTCTTTCCCTCCTTACGGTTATGATAGCGACTAAAAACACGTGGCGTATATAGCAAATAACGGACACATATGGTAAAAATCATACAGTAAACATACAGGAAAGCAGACATAAATCAGTTCTCAACTGATTGACACTCTCTGGGAAACCCGATATGATCACAGAGACTGATTTACAGAAATCCGGGGTGCCCTATGAAAAAGACCAAACACCGAGGTCCGCGTACCATTTTTTCCAGCACACTGATCCTTGTGCTTGTACTGACAATCGTTTACATGGCTTCCTTTCTTCTTCTGATGCGCCAAACTTCCAACCTGCATTCCACAGAGCAGCGCAACAGCCAGATCGAACGGTTGCAGATGGCACTCAAGCAGACGGAGAATGATCTTCAGTCCCTCGCTTTCTGGCAGCGGAAAATCCTGCAGGCACGTGAACTGCAGAAAGTCACATACATGTACAATGATCTGGACTGGTACAACCGCTTTTCGCTTCAGACTGCCCTGCATAATGAACTGGTGGAACTCAAGGACCATAATTCATTTGTGCGCAATGTCTGGCTGTATATTCCGGAAATCGATAAAACCATCAGCAGCGCCAGGACATATGCCTTCCAGGAATCATGGTTCCACTCACTGCCGGAACACGGGCAGGGACTGTTCAGGAATGCTGACGGCCAGATTGTGTTTCTTGTTTCTGATCTGATCATGGCTGACATCGAACATCATCCCGCCTGTGTGATCGTGGAACTTGATACCGATGCGTTCGCTTCCCGTGTGCAGGTCTCAGCCGGGCAGAGCGATGAAGAGATCCGGCTGCAGTGGCTGGTTGAGGAAGATCAGATAAGTGAAAAGGATACGGTCACTGTATATGGATCCATTTACCCTATTGCCCTGACTCTATTTCAGGATAAATCTGAAGATACATATGTGAGCGATATTACCAGACTGGCCATGCTCTTTCTTGCAACCAGCAGTCTGATTATGATCATCGGCCTGATGGTATGGCGCAACCGGGTCTATGTCCCATTGCAGAAATTACTCACGGAAGCCTTTGAAAAAACGCGTCAGGGAGATTATCACTACAGGATTCCCTACCTCAGCAGTTCTCCCTTTGCCATGGTCTTTGACAGCTATAATCAGATGATGGAAAAGATGGAATACTACGTCGAAAATGACCTGAAACAGCAGATTCTGGTCAGTAAAGCCAACCTGAAGCAGCTGCAGTCTCAGATCAATCCTCACTTCATGTATAACAGCTACTACATTCTTTATCGTCTGATCAAGCGAAAGGACGAGACAAACGCTCTGAAACTGGCAGAATACCTGGGCAGGTTTTTTCAATATGTAACCCGGAATGCTGATGATGAAAAGAAATTATCAGACGAGATTGATCACGCCAGAACCTATGCCATGATTCAGCAGTTCCGGTTCCGGGATGCCGTGAATATCCAGATCGATGATGTTCCGGAATCCATTGCCTCGGTTTATGTTCCCCGCCTGATCCTGCAGCCGCTTCTTGAGAATGCATTCAATTATGTCTATGAGGTCACCGAGGGACAGACCATGGTACTGCGCATCAGTTATGATATTCAGTCCGCGCAGCATTTTGACATCATTGTGGAAAACGGTGGCACAATATCTGATGAAACGATTGAGGGGATTCGTCAGCGACTTCAGAATACCAGTGATCAGATCGAAACCACTGCCCTGATCAACATTCACAGGCGACTACAGATCTACTTTGGAAAAGACAGCGGAATCCTGGTTGACCGGTCAAAGCTTGGAGGTCTGCGTGTCCGGGTACATATTCTGGATACAGGAGAGGAGAACCGACAACTTCCGGGAGGTACAGTAGAATGAACCAGACAGAAAAAATCCACGTTTATGTAGTAGACGATGAACCAATCGGCGCCGATGACATTTCTGATCTGATCCGTGACCAGTTTCAGGAGGCATGGAATGTTGAGGTTCATACGGCTTACAGTGCAGCTTCCGTACTCAAGCAGACGGAAACCCAGCCATGCGACATCCTGCTCAGTGATATCAAAATGCCGGGCATGACCGGTCTGGAACTCGCTTCAAAAATGCGTGAACGTTTTCCAAAACTGATCATCATTTTTCTCACCGGATTTGATGACTTCTCCTACGCGTATGAAGCCTACCGTCAGCATGCGTTTCATTATCTTCTGAAGACAGAAGGTGATGATGTAATACTGGATGCCGTAAAAAAATGTCTGAATACCATCCGGGAACGCCGCTGGCTGATCAGCCGGATTTCGGATGCGGAAACCCGGTATGCAACCATACTGCCGGATTACAGAAAGCAGCTGCTGACCCAGGCACTTCACGCCGGCGAAGGTGAGCTGGAGGATGAATCCCCGTATGTTCCAGGATACATCAATCTGCTCATGGCACGGTTTGAAAAGAATGATATTCCTCAGACTCAGAAGCTGGTTGTGCTGACTGCCGTGCAGGAAATCATTGCCGAAGACAATCCACAGATCCTGTGGTCCGATCACTTTCTGATGGAAGACGGTCCGCTCTGGCTCATTTCCACCGAGTCAGAGAACGCAGATGTCAATCATCTGTTTCATCTTGTGCGGAGCATTCGCAAGAGGATCGAAGATCAGCTTGGTCTTTCCCTGTTCTTTGTCATTTCTCAGAAGCCCGTCCGTTATAAGGGACTTAGCAGGCTTTTCAGAGAACTGCAGAGCATGCTCCGGCGTGAGATCATCGAAGGCGAGGCCGGTGCAGCCATTCAGCATGACAATGCAGCCTCTGTTCCGAAGGATGATCATTACTGGGAGCTTAAGCGGTATCTGGAGCTGTGCAGAAAGGATATCGAGCAGAAAGACGCCTACCTCTTCCGGATTCACCTTCAGCCTCTGTTCGATCAGATAACCCAATATCCGGAGACGCTGGTGTCTGAAGAGATTCAGAGCCTGCTCCATGGATATGTGCTGCATTATATAACTCAGAACAACCTCCAGAATGAACTTTCTGCGATCCGCGCGGCACACCCGCATCAGAACATGCAGTATTATGAGGCTATCGCTGATCTGATCGCCAGAGAAACTGAAAAGGAAAAAGGCAATGCCGTCCGATCCATCGCCGATTATGTATGCAGGTATATAGAAGAGCATATCAGTGAAGACATCAGCATGCAGGTACTGTCTGATGCTTCAGGATACAGTACAGGATACCTGGCTCGGGTATTCAAGCAGCAGGAAGGCGTCAGCATTCATGATTACATCACAGACAAACGGATCAGTCTGGCCAAAGCCATGCTGATGGGATCCAACATGCGCGTATACGAGATTGCAGCCCGCTGCGGATACGAAAACACAGCCTACTTCATTAAGGTATTCAAGCTTCAGACCGGCCAGACGCCTCAGGATTTCAAGCAGAACCAGCCATCCTGAGCGGACTTTTACCCGAAAGATTCAGAGCCTTTCAGATATGCAGCCTTGAGGCAACAGTCCGGAAGGCTTTTTTCTGTGATGTTTCAGAGCCCGGCAAGGCTCATTTTTTCATATTCAGGCGTGATTATTTCTATTCACTGTGATTCTCCTGTGGAAAATAATGAGACTGAAAGGGTGATTACATGCAGGAAATCGGAAAGAAGACCCAGTTTCAGGCATTGCTTCAGCTCACATGGCCTGTTCTTGTTGAGATGCTTCTGCACATTCTGGTCGGTAATGTCGACCAGCTCATGATTGCCAATTACAGCCAGGAGGCAGTCGGCGGAATTGCCAACGCCAATCAGATCCTGAACTCCTTTATTCTGGTATTCAGCATGATCTCCACAGCAACCACCATCATGGTTTCCCAGTATAAAGGCATGCAGGATGAGAGCAAGACGGCTGTCATTTATTCCGTCAGTCTTGTGATGAATCTCGTGCTGGGGTTCGTGCTCGGTCTTGGCATTCTGCTGCTTGCCGGTCCGTTTTTTCAGGCCATCAATACACCGGACCTGTTTTTGCCTGCCGCAAACCAGTACATCCGTACCGTAGGCAGTGTCATAGTCATCCAGGCCCTGTTCTCCACATATTCTGCGATCTTCCGCAGTAATAAAATGATGAAGACCAGTATGGTTGTATCTCTTGTGACCAATCTGGTCAACATGTTCGGAAATGCCCTTCTGATCTATGGTCCCGGTCCCTTCCCCAGACTAGGTGTACAGGGCGCTGCCATTTCCACCAATCTCAGTCGTCTGAGCGGACTGATCATCATGGCATGGCTTTTCCATACCTGGATCGGCGGTCGGGTCCGCCTGGCCCATTTCCGTCCATTCCCCGCCAGAATTCTCCGGCAGCTGATCTCCATTGGCATTCCATCCGGCGGCGAAAGCTTTTCCTATAATATGACACAGATTGTCATCCTGACCTTCGTCAACAGTTTCGGTCCCGATTCCACCATGGCTTTCTCCTACAGCCGGACTGTGGCTTCCTATACAATACTGTTCTGTGCCTCCATAGCACAGGCCCTTCAGGTCATGGTCGGGTACCATGTCGGTGCCGGACAGTATGAAAAAGCCATGGATGTTACAAAAACCGCGACGCGCAGTTCCATGATCCTGACACTTCTCTCGTCGATCCTTGTCTTTTTCCTCAGTGATCTCCTTTTTTCCCTGTTCCAGGCCACGACAGAAGTCAAGGCAATCTGCCATGTACTGATGTTCCTGGATATCTTTCACCAGTTCGGTCGCAGCTATAACCTGCTTTATCTGCGTGCGCTCCAGGGTGCCGGCGATATCCGTTTCCCTACACTCATGGGAATTCTCAGTACCTGGATTCTCGTAGTCGGGGGCGGTTATATCCTCGGTGTAGTCCTGCATATGGGGCTGAATGGCATATGGATTGCCATGATCCTGGACGAATGTCTGCGTGGCCTGGTATTCATGGTCCGATGGCGCAGAGGTGCGTGGCGGAGCAAGTCTCTGGTAGCCGGTGCCACAGCCGCCGGATGATTCCGGAAGTATCATTTTTATCTGATTAGGTCGTTTTTTTGCCATAGAAGTGTCAAAAGTTTTATTTACAGTCTCCATTCCAGTTCATAGAATGCAGGTAAAGGAGGAGCACAGACCATGACAGTATCCACTAAATCCCGTAAAAACGGGTTCGCAGCCAGGTTCAGTAAGGAATGGCCGTTTCATCTCATGCTGTTCCCCTGTGTTGTGGTTGTTCTGATATTCAAGTATCTTCCGCTAGCCGGACTGAGCATAGCATTCCAAGACTACTCTCCGATTTTCGGAATGTTCGATCAGGAGTGGTGTGGACTTGATAATTTCCGTTATGTCTTCTCCCTGCCAACCTTTCCGCGTGTAATCTATAACACCCTGTTCATCGCCATCCTGAAAATCATCGCCGGCATAGTCGTTCCGGTTACCTTTGCACTGATGCTCAATGAAATGCGGAACATCCGATATAAGCGGACTCTGCAGACCATTGTCTATCTTCCCCACTTTATTTCCTGGGTCGCTCTGGCCGGTATCTTTCTCGATGTGCTGAGCATGGACGGGATTGTCAACAAAATGCTCGGATACCTTGGTGTTCAGCCTGTCTATTTTCTGGGTGACGAACGCGTCTTTCCATACACCATGGTAGTCACGGATATCTGGAAAACATTCGGATGGAATACCATCGTGTACCTTGCTGCCATCACCGGAGTATCCCCGGAACTGTATGAAGCAGCCTACCTGGATGGAGCGGGACGTATCCGTCAGACGATCCACGTAACCGTACCCGGAATTCTCCCCATTATCATTCTGATGTCCATTCTTTCCATCGGCAACGTACTCCGTGCCGGTTTTGATCAGATCTTTAACCTGTACTCACCGCTTGTGTATTCCACCGGCGACATTATCGATACCTTTGTATACCGCATGGGTATTCTGAGTGCACAGTTCGGTCCGGCTACCGCGATCGGTCTGTTCCAGTCTCTTGTTTCCTTTGTACTGATTGTCACCGGATACTGGGCTGCGGATCGTTTCGCAGGCTACAGAGTATTCTGAGAGGGAAAAAAAATGAAGATGACCAAAGGCCAGCAGGCCTATGCAGTATTCAATTATATATTCCTGACGCTTGTTTCTCTGATCTGCCTAATGCCAATGCTGAACATTCTCGCGCTGTCCTTCTCGTCCAGAGCTGCAGTCAATGCCGGCACCGTTACCTTTCTGCCGAAGGAATTCACCACACGTTCCTACACGTATATGATCGAAGCCAGCGGACTGTTCACAGCACTCGGGATTACCCTGCGCCGTGTTGCCATTGGCCTGGTAATCAATCTTCTCTGCACGATTCTGGTTGCCTATCCGCTTTCCAAGGATAAGCAGACATTCAAGAGCCGCACCATCTACGTCGGATTCTTCATCTTCACCATGATCTTCAACGGTGGTCTGATCCCGACCTACATTGTCATCAAGCAGCTGAAGATGCTGGATACCATCTGGGCCCTGATCCTCCCCAATGCCGTAACCATGTACTACGTGCTCCTGATGCTGAACTTCTTCCGTGGCATTCCCAAGGATATTGAGGAAGCTGCAGTCGTCGACGGTGCGGACTGGCTGACCACCCTGGTCAGGATCTATCTCCCGCTCTCCCTGCCTTCCCTTGCTACGATTACCCTGTTTATTGTCGTCGGGCACTGGAATGAATGGTTTGACGGCATGATCTACAATAACAAATCCTATCACTACCCACTCATGACCTTCCTGCAGTATCAGATCATCAATTTCAAGACAACAGACCTGCGTCCTGAGCAGCTGATGGCTGACCCGACCCTGGCTGAACTCAATGGCCGGGCCATCAAGTCTTCTGCCATTATTCTGTGCACACTCCCTGTTCTCGTTTTCTATCCTTTCCTGCAGCGCTATTTCATCTCCGGCATTGTTGTCGGCAGCGTGAAAGGCTAATCCCTTCCGTATGGGTTGCCTGAGGTTCAGGCTTAACCATAAACGATCAATCTATTTAGGAGGAACAAACCATGAAAAAGATGCTTGCTCTGCTGATCTGCATCTGCTGCCTGTTCTCCATGACGGCGTTTGCAGAAGACGAACCCATGCCTGAAATGACGCATGCCACGATCATGTTCAGACAGGGACCCGTTCGCTACATTGAAGGCGACAGTCTCTATGACAACATCTACATCAACGGCTACAGAAATGACCTGAACATTGACCTCGAGTATGTAATCCATGCCACCGGCGATGAGTATACTCAGAAGCTGACCATGGCCATCGCTTCCGACGACCTGCCTGACATTCTGTACCTGCCGATCGCTGAATACACTCAGCTGGCCCGCGCTGGTAAGCTCTGGCAGATGGACGACCTGATTCCTCAGTATGCCAACGAAATCACCCTGAAGAACTTTGCTTCCGACGGTGGCGCCATGATGGAAGCCGCCAAGGTAGACGGCAAGCTCTTCGGTATCCCGGTAGGCTGCTTCCGCAACTGCCCCTCCAACTTCCTGTGGATCCGCGCTGACTGGCTCGAGAACCTGGGCCTGAAGGCACCTGAATCCTTTGAAGATGTTGTGGAAATCGCACGTGCTTTCGCAACCGGCGACCCCGACAAGAATGGTGTTGACGGTGACACTTATGGCCTGTGCCTGAACAATGTCATGGCCGACACCTCCAACTTCGGCACTGCTGAAGGCGTTCTGAATGCATTCGGCGGTTCTCTCCAGTATCGTGCCTGGACTGCTGACGAGAATGGTCACCTTGACTATGTGCCCGTGGAAGAAGGCACCCGCAAGGGTCTGGAAGCTCTGGCCGGCATGTTCGCAGAAGGTCTGATCAATCCTGAGTTTGGCGTATCTGACGACGATGTAGTCGGCGAACTGATTGCCAGCGGCAAGTGCGGTATGTTCTACGGTGGTGAAGGCATGTCCTGGAGCTACGGCCGTGACTCCATGGTCAACTGCCCCGGCGCTGACTGGATCTGCCTGAATGCCCCCAAAGCCGGCGGCGGCGTTGCCAGCCCGATCTGCTTCATGTCCTACTCCTATGTCTATGCTGTCAACAAGAATTATGAGCATCCTGAAGTCCTGCTCAAGCTGATCAACTTCTTCAACAACAAGATCAACAATCCTGAAGCTACCGAAGAACTCCTCGCTGAGTGGGGCGTTGATCCTGAGACCGGTATCAACAAGTGTGCATATGCCTATGGCATCGTCGATCCTTATGGCGACAAGTCCATCGGTTACAATGCTACGATCCGTCAGGCTCTGAGCGGTGAACTCGATCCTTCCGAACTCATGCCTGAAGCATATCGTTACTATGTCCCGATCAAGCGCTACATTGACGAAGGCTATGCCGAGAACGGCGGTTTCAATCCTGACGACCTGACCGCATGGCAGTATTACATGATCCACAGCTTCGAAGGCTCCTGGACCCGCTATGCCGAACTCGCCGATAATGGCCTCATCATCATGTCCGCTTACTACAATGATCCCACCCCGACCATGATCAAGAAGTGGTCTTCTCTGCAGGCAATGCAGGAAGAAACCTTCACCAAGGTCATCTCCGGCAGCGAAACCATTGATGCTTTCGACAAGTTCGTCGAGCAGTGGAAGAGCCTGGGTGGCGACACCATCACCGAAGAAGTCAACGAACGTTTCGGCAAATAATCCTCTCTTTCCCGGAACGGACCCACTGAGCCGGGTCCGTTCCGGGTACAACCTTACCGTTTATCTCACATCGCGGAGTTTGTCCCGGCCTGGCCGGACAGGCTCCGCCATTTTATAGAATTTTATAGAAACGGAGACTCCCAATGCTTGATCAGAGAAAACGCACCATACAGGAAGCAGAAACCTATATTCAAACCCATCTCAGCCTTGTAAACCCGGAATACAGGCCCGCATTCCATGCTGTTGCTCCGGTCGGCTGGATCAATGATCCG
>ODAI013843914.1_pt1 | contig 14687 bp, 15 predicted proteins | sample 1539321 | NCBI WGS metagenome assembly ODAI01 (sample SAMN02144231, study PRJEB22623) | gut metagenome | biome: sheep rumen | host: Ovis aries | place: New Zealand
AACTGATACAGAAAATATTTATTTTTTTTTGATATAATTTTTTATTATTAGGAGTTAAGAAATATGGAAAGATTTGTTGGACTCATTGGCATATTTATAATTTTTTTAATTGCATTTCTTATGTCAAATAATAAAAAAGCAATAAACTACAGAACTATTGTTGTTGGCTTTATATTACAGGTCACGCTGGCATTATTTATATTTAAAGTCCCTCTGGGACAAAAGATTTTTCTTTGCATAGGACTCTTTATACAAAAAATATTGGATTTTGCTGTTGAAGGAGGAATTTTTGTTTTTGGTCCGTTATTACACAGCAGCAGACTCGCAGAACTTTTTGAACATAGCGGAACTATATTTGCACTTCAACTTATATGCGCAAATATTTTCATGATGGTTTTAGTTAATATTTTGTATTACTACGGAATTATGCAGCGTGTAGTTGCTATTCTCGGTAAAGCCATGAATAAAATAATGAGAGTATCCGGTGCTGAAGCATTATCAAATGTCGCAAGTGCATTTGTAGGAAACGTAGTAGCACAAATAATGATTAAACCGTATTTGGAAAAATTAACTCGTTCTGAGTTACTTGCGTCTTTATCAGGAAGCTTGGCATGCATATCAGGTTCACTTATGCCTATTTATATTGGCATGGGGATTCCGGCGCAATACATTCTGGCTTCTTCGGTCATGGCAGTACCCGGCGCTCTTATACTGGCTAAAATTGTATATCCTGAGACAAGAGAACCTGAAACCAGAGACAATATTAAAATATCAAGACGAAGAACCTACATAAATGTATTTGAAGCTATCTCAAACGGCGCAGCAGACGGGATGAGAGTTGCTATAAATATTATAGCTATGATACTTGCTCTTGTAGCCCTTGTAGCATTTATTGACTGGGTTTTAGGAATTGGCGGTGCATTATTATATAAATATATTCCGGGATGTTCACATCTTGCATTCTTAAATCACCTGTCTTTAAGCTACATTTTAGGCAAAATTTTTATGTGGTTTGCACTAATTATCGGTGTACCTTTTAAAGATTCTGCAATAGTAGGCTCTTTGATGGGTCAAAAGATTGTATTAAATGAAATGGTTGCATATGTTAATTTAATAAAAGTTTCAAGTACGATTTCACCTAAAAGCTTTATGCTAGCCAGTTTTGCATTGTGCAGTTTTGCAAATTTCGGTTCTATAGCAATTCAAATCGGAGGTATAGGAGAGCTTGCTCCTAACCAAAGGAAAAACATTGCAAGATTAAGCGTAAGAGCATTAATAATCGGAACTCTTAGCTGTTATCTCTCGGCGGCTATTGTATGCGTACTAATATAACGACGTAATTTCTCGTTCCATATTAAGATTAAGCTTATTAATATACTTTAATTTGTCAGATGCAATAGTTAGCAGTGATATATATTCATTTCGTTCATTACTTATCATAGAAATAAATTGCTGTGGGATACCATAATACTCTCCCCTAAACTCTCTTTCTTGACAACTGTTCAATGTAACATAAATCAGAGCATTTGTATGATGTAACTCATCAAACATTTCGTTATGACAAGACAACGCACCACTCATACGGTTTTGTTCCATAATAGTGTTCTCCTTATAAATCTTTTCTCAATCCAGTATTACTTTTGTTCTATTTCAAGTATACAATGTAACCCCAAAAAGTTATTAATATATTTTCCAATTTGCAAAATTTAAGAAAATCTATCTTTTACGATTTTTATTCTTCTGTTTGGCTCGTTACCGACTGAAAAACTCTTTAAATTATATTGTTCAATAAGTTCGTGCTGAAGTTTTCTTATTTGTGTATTTTGAGGTAACAGTTCAATTTCAGGAGCTCCTTCCATGACCTTTTTTATAGCTTCTTTTGTTTCATCTAATGCTACCTCAGCTTCATCTCTATAATCTTGTGTTGGAATCACATCACCAGGCTGTATGTCAAGTGCGTCTTTTAGCACTTTTTGAATTTGAGCCATGGAGTTTGTTTTTACATAAAATACTCTTACTCGATATTCTTGCGCACTATTCAAAATTTTAGCACCGCCCTTGGCATAATTTTTGTGAGCGATTACGATATCAGAATCCTCAATATTTCTTGTTATTTCTACATTTAAGTCAAGTCGTTCTATAATTTTTTCAACTATAGTACGTGATACTGCATATAAATATACCTTCTTCAAAGGTTTTACCTTCTCGACATAATCTTGTCTTGAGAACGTAAAATTCATTTTATTATCTTTAGGAGTATCCGCTGTTTGGGTCTTTAATTCATTTTGCAATTCCTGTTTAAGCTCTTTGACAGGTTCTGTAACTTTTGAATCTACCTTCCGTATTTCAGGTCTAATCGGCCATCCTCTTAAGATATAATCTACTGCCTCAGACGTATTTTTATATACGGCAAGTGTATTTCTATCCATAATTTCAATTACAATGTCAAATGTCGGCTGTTTTTCTCTTTCCAATACTGTCTTTTGAGAAGCTCTTCGTTTTGCTTCATCATCACCTAGAGTAACAGACTGAATTCCACCAACCAAGTCTGATAAAGTCGGATTTTTGATTAAACTTTCAAGACAATTACCATGTGCTGTTGCAATCAGCATAACACCACGTTCTGCAATAGTTCTTGCAGCCTGTGCTTCCGCCTCAGTACCGATTTCATCTACAACAATAACTTCAGGAGTATGATTTTCAACAGCTTCAATCATTATATCCTTCTGCAGTTCAGGTTGTGCGACCTGCATTCTTCTTGAAGAACCTACCGCAGGATGAGGAACATCACCGTCCCCGGCAATTTCATTTGAAGTATCAACTATCACTACTCTTTTGCCGAGTTCATCAGCAACAAGTCTGGATATTTCTCTTAACTTTGTTGTCTTACCAACCCCGGGTGGACCCAAAAACAAGATACTTTTACCTTGAGTACAAAAATCTTTTATACATGCTATTGTGCCTGTTACAACTCTACCGATTCTGCAGGTCAAACCTATAACAGCTCCTTGCCTGTTTTTAATTCCGCTAATACGATGAAGCGTCCCCGGAATTCCTGATCTATTATCATGAGTAAAAGGTTGAATTCTTGATATCACGTATTCAATATCACTTTCTTCTACAACAGAATCACCCAATTTTTCAATTTTACCGCCTGAATGCCTTATCTCAGGGACTCTTCCTATATCTAATACAATTTCTATTACATCATTTAAACTTGCATTACATATGTATGATACAACCTTAGGGGGCATGACTGCTATAAGCTTTTCGAGGTCATTTTGGAATTCCATACTACTCATCATTTTAATATATAAAGCCTTTCCATATATACAGATGGCACACGACCATTAATATGCTATCTCCTAAACATATTATATCATATTTTTATATAATATTAAAGCTTTTAGTAATATTTTACAATCAAGATATTCAAAGTTTTATCTTATGAATTGTAACTAAAAAAAAGGCAAAACTAAACGTTTTGCCTGATTTTTCTTATTAAATTTATAACTCTTTTCTTCTTATTCTTCGCAAGCACTATGCTGCGCCTGCTCCGGATTTATCCGCTACTTTATTTAGTTCATCTTTCTCTTTATCTTCGTCTTTTACATCATCATCCTGTTCACTTTGCACAATTGCTGTAAAAGCCGCATATAATTCTTTTACATCTGCTATCTCATCTATATCAAATGAATTATCATCATTTGTATCAGCATATTTGTATTCATTAACATCTATGCCCAATTTTTTTGCTTCCGAAAAACTAATCTTAGTTGTGTGTAACTTGTGAATGAAAAAATTACTTAAATCATTTTTACTGATATCCGCTGACATAATTTAGCTCCTTATACTTATATTCATCTTACATATATATAAAGTATATAAAAGTTTCTCAATTTCACAATTAAATAAAATTGTTACAAAACTTAATAAAGCTGCACGCATAATTAATGCATGCAGCTTATTTACAAATTTTAACTACTCAGCTTTATATTGCTTTTTGAACTTTTCCTGCTTTAAGACAAGAAGTACATACACACTTCTTAACAGCATGTCCGTTGTTATCCATAACACGAATTTCCTGTATATTTGGTGATTGTCTTTTTACAATTTGTTTATGTGAGAACGTAAGCTTTGCAGCCTTTAAATCACCTTTTCCACATATTTCACATTTTTTACCCATGATTCTATTCCTTCTTTCTAATCTAGTGTAATCCCAGTCTAACTTAAAAGAATTTTAATTGCAAGTATATAATACAGATTACTAATAATCAGACTGTTCATAATCATCATCATCTTTTAAAGAAGATAAATCCGAAGAATAACTTGTATCGAAATCTTCTGGTAAATTTTCGTTATCAGGCCATATAGTATCTTCGTCAAATCTGCAAGCATTTAAATTTTCAGAAGTAGTAAAATCAGAGTTTGATAAATCAGCACTCTGAAAAATTGCACCTGCTAAATCAGCATCAGCAAAATTACCGTAGTCAACAGTTGCATAACTAAAATCTGTACCGTTTAAAACAGATTCGTTAAAAGAACATTCAATTAAAGTAGCTCTGGTAAAATCTACAGATGTCAAATCACACCCCTCAAACTTTACAGCTGTCAAGTGAGAATCCGCAAAAGATGAAGAAGTCAAATCCGCATCCACAAATTCTGCACCTTCAATATTTATATTTGAAAAATCAGTTTCGGAAAGATCTGCTCCCCCTGATATACTTCTGATTTCTTCATTAAAATTATCAACATTATTTATAACAAGTTCTGCTAATTCTTCTTTTGACAGCATGTGATATTCTCCTAATTAATTAAATTGATTTCCATTGCTAATAGCACTGCTTGCGTTCTATTAGACACTTTTAGTTTTTTAAATATACTATTAAGATGTGTTTTAATTGTAACATCTTGAACACATAGTTGGTTTGCAATTTCTTGATTATTTGCACCTTTTGCAAGTAATGATAACACTTCTTTTTCTTTAGGTGTAAGAACTTCAATATTAACATTTTTATTTATCGTACGTTCTTTTTTTTGAGATAAGTCGGCTTGCCACTTACTTCTTCTCAATACAGCTTCAATACGTGCCAATAAATTTGGTAAAATAAACGGTTTAACAATATAATCATCTGCGCCAATCTTTAGACCCGACACGACTTTCTGTTCTTCACTCACAGCAGTTATCATTATTACTGGAATATATTGTATTCGCTGATTTTTTCTGATTGCCTTTAAAGTGTCCCATCCGTCCATATTTGGCATCATTACATCAAGTAAAATCAAGTCAAAATGTTTTTTTTCATCACCTAAAATTTTTAATGCTTCAATACCATCCTCTGCAACGGTTACCTCATATCCGTACATGGGCAATGCGTCTTTTAAATATTTTGGATTATCGTCTACAACAAGAATTGAAGCTATTCCGTCCATACTACACCAATCTTTCTTTTAACGCTTTTAATGCAGCTTGAAGCCTGTCATCAACTTCTAATTTTTGTAATATACTTGCAACATGAGCTTTTGTTGTATTAATACTTACAAACAGCTCTTTTGCAATTTCTATATTGCTATAACCTTCTGTTATTAGTTTTAAAATTTGAGTTTCTCTGGCTGTCAGACCATAATCTTTTTCAGGAGAAGGTTTTATGGAATCTTGTGACTTGGTCGCAGCTTGCAATACTATATTTGATATTGACGGGTCAAACCAAGCAGCACCATCTAAAACTGACTGCACAACTTGAATTAGTCGTTTCGGATTTATCTCTTTTGAGCAATATGCATTGGCACCGGCTTTTAAACTGTTTAAAACTTCTTGGTCGTCATTATGTGAAGTTAATATAACAACTTTTATTTCTTTATTGTATTCTTTAATTTTCTGAGTTGCTTCAATGCCATTCATTCCTGGCAGTCCCAAATCCATGATTATAAGATTTACGGATTCTTTTTCGACAATATTTATACCAATTTCCGCCGATTCGGCTTCATAAATATTGTCAATAAAATCACAAGACTCAAATGCAGTTTTTAAGCCAAATCTTGTAAGTTCGTGATCTTCAATGATTAAAATATTAATTCCCGTAATACTCACTATACCCTGCCCTCATTGCCGCTTCATAATCCGCATTAATATCTGCACATCTTATTAAAGAGCGATCAGCTAACTCATTATCACCTTTTGCACGCAGCACCAGACTTAAATAATAATAATATTTAAAATTATTTTCGTCAATATAATAAGAGTTATTTAAGTATGTAGCAGCCATTTTATAATTACCGTCTTTTATAGCATACTTTGCCAAACCAAGCCATATATCATTGTTTGTCAAATCGACAGAGGCGACTCTTGGCAAATAGTAATCAACACGATGGGGTATGACTTTTAAAGATTCTACCAATAAATCCTCATTCATCTTGTTATTTTTTAATAATTTTTCATATATCTTTTTTGCCTTATCAGACTGTTCCAATGCTAAGTATGATTTTGCAATCCCAACTTGGGGTGCAATATCTTTTGTTAGTTTCTTCGCTTTTTTATAATACATTAAAGAATCTTCATACTTCCTTGTATCATAATTAACATCTGCCAGAGTTAAAGTAGCAAGATAATTTTTATTATCTTCTCTATATGCTCTTGATGCAAAATCCTTTGCTTTTACAGGTTCATCATTCTCATAATAAATTCTTCCCAGAAGAGAATATATATCAGAGCTGTATCGTTTTGCCGTTAGAATTGCAGACTGCAGTACTTTTGTTGCTAGTAAGCTTTTATCTTGCAAATGATAATAGTATGCAAGATGATAATCTTTTAAAGCTTCTGATTTTGAAGTTTTATATAAAACATACTCCTCTGTTGCTTTTACCCTTTGCTGAAAGTCAATTGTTAAAAACGGAGTTTTTTTAATTTGTTTTAATACTTTTAATGCTTGTGAATTTTTCTTTGAATCTGCAAGAATCTTTGCTTTTAAGCTCAAATAGTTTATATTTACATCATTTTCTTTTATAGCATTGTCAATATATTTAAGAGCAAGGGGTAAGTTATTTGATTTATAATATCCGAGTGCGATTAAGAAGTTTTTATAATCGCTTTCTTCATACTTAACGGAATTTAGCAGTTCCGAAGTCGTTTCCAAAGCCATATTATTGTATACAATATTTGAATATGCATCCGCTAGTCCTATTATATCTTTTTTACTTAATAAAGATGAAGGATAGTAATATTTACGCATATCTTTAACATATGATGCAGTAAAATGATTATTATCAAGTCGTTCAATCAGGATATCAGACAAATCAAACAATCCGTATTCCGCCATTTTTATTCCGTATAATAAAAATACATAGTCATCATGGTCAGCCTTTTGAATCAAATCATAAAAATCATCATAAGAAGCTTTTACGTTACTTTGAATAAATCTGTTTTCTGCCGAAGCATATTTTGCTTTTATAAAATTATCCTTGATTACCATATCCATATTAGCTACGGTTGTCTCGGTTTTAGCCTTTAGCGGTTTTAATGCGGTTTCTGCACTTACGCATTGCATAAGTGTAAACATTAAAGATATAACTATTAATAAATTTGTTTTATTCATGCTCTAAATCCACACCTACATAGTATTTATTAAAGACTTGTAACAACTTGTTACTACAATTATTTACGATTGAGTAATATAAATCAAGTAAATTATATTTCTCTAATGTTTCATAATCATTTTTATCTATTTTCATGCAATTTTCGGTACAAAATACTTTAACAATTTCACTAAGTTTTATTGCAAGGAATTTTTCAACTACAAGAGGATCAAAATGAGAACCCGCACCGTCTTTTATAATATTAATTACTTTATCAATAGGCATTTTGTCACGATAATGGCGCTTTGATGTTATTGCATCAAATACATCCGATACGGCAAGAATTCTTCCGCCGAAAGGTATATCATTTCCTTTTAAGTGTCTGTAGTATCCGGAACCGTCAAACTTTTCATGATGAGAACACGCTATTTCTGTTATCTGTTGAAAATCCTTTGACATATGTATCTTTTCTAAAATATGATGAGTTATTTCTACATGCTGCTGTATGTGTTTATATTCTTCCGGAGTAAGTTTGCCTTCTTTTTGTAATACAGCATCTCTTATACCTATTTTTCCTATATCGTGTAAAGCAGCTGCCTTTTCTAATATATATAAATCATTTTGTTCCATGCCGAATTCGTTTGCTATCAGAACGGCATACATCTTTACCCTGCTGGAATGACCGGATGTAATCTTATCTCTTGCATCAATAGATGTAGCAAGAGTTTCAATAAAGCTATCCAATACTATTTTTTGCTCTTCTAAAAGTTTTCTTTGCTTTTCAAAAAGCTGAGCATTCTCCAATGATATACCCGCATTAGACGCAATTGCTACAAGCAAATCCTCATCATCAGGAGTAAAATATTCATCAAATTTATTTAAAACCTGAAAAACACCGATAATTTCCTGATTAAAATTCTTAATTGGCATACAAAGCATATTTTTTGTTCTGTATCCGGTTTCTTTATCAACTGATGAATTAAATCTCTTATCACTATATGCATCTTTAATATTTATTGTTTCACCTGTTCTGAGTACATGACCTGCGAGTCCTTTGTCAGCAGGAATTCTTAACTCTTTAACGTCTAACCCCGTAGCGACTTTCGAATATAATTCATCTGTTTCTTTGTCATACACATATACAGTACAACGATCAGCATTTAAAGCTGTTTTTGTTTCTTCTGCAATTGTTTTTATCAGCAAATCAATATTTTTTTCGGCAGCTACAGCTTGACCTATTTTTACAAGCGCAAGCAAAGGGTCTTTTGATTGCCCGTTATGGGCCATACTAAAATGAGATATGGGCGGACATTTCAACATAGAATTTAATTTCTCAAAAAAATCTGTCCTTTGACACTTGATTGAAAGCTTTCGAGCCTTGTTATAATTAATCGAATAAAGAGTAGTATTCTTTTCTGTAAAATTTACAAAACCCAATACCATTTCATGAAATATCTTAGTAATAGGGTCAGTTGACTGATCTACTAAAAATGATGCATCATTCATAAATTGATAAAACGTATTAAAGTCATTTTTTAAAAAAGCACCTAATGACAGCAAACTGAAACATATTGCCGTATCATCGTGATATATGTCTTTATGCTTTTCTATTCTTGGTTTTACTGCATCATACTTGCCATCAAGAAGTTCTGATACTGACTCATAAACAAAATTTTCCAAAGTCATCGTATTTTTCTCTCTATTCTATGTATTATAATATAATAAAACACAATTTTTGGCAAAGGTTTGGAATAAATATAACAAAAATAGTAATAAAAAAAGTTGATAAGAAAAAACTGTAAAATAAGAGTACTTATGCGTTTTTTATTAATAATATATAGTTTTCTGATTAAAATTTGCATAAATAATCTGTTTATAGTACTCTAAAATTGCTAAACATAAATAAATAAGGGGAAATATATGAACACAACTATTGAAAAACAACAAGATAATATCGTTAAAGTCGATATTGAGATTCCTGCTAAAGATGCTGTTACTTATTACAACAATGCAGCTAAAAAATTAGCACAGTATGTAAACATACCAGGCTTCAGAAAAGGTAAAGCACCAAGAAATATTGTAGAACAAAATATAGGTGAAGAAAGAATCAAGCACGAAGCTCTGGAATCTGCTCTTCCAAAGATTTTTTCTGACGTAGTTAAAGAAAATAATTTTGATTTGGTAACTCAACCATATGTTGAATCATATGATTATAAAGTTGGTGAAGATTTGAAAATCACAGCTAAACTTGAGTTAAGACCTGAAGTAACATTGGGACAATACAAAGGTTTGACAATTGATGTAGAAGGATATAAAACTCCGGAGGATGCTCTTGAAAAATCGTTAAATTCAATGTTGGAACAACACGCATCAAGTGTTATTGTCACTGACAGAAAAACTGTTAATACAGACATTATTGTTTTTGATTTTGAAGGTTTTGCAAATGGTGAAAAAATTGAACACGGCGATGCTAAAAACTTCACTCTGGATTTAGCTCATTCAAGCTTTATACCCGGTTTTGCAGAACAATTAGCTGACAGACCTTTGGGAGAAGAATTTGATATAGAAGTCAAGTTCCCTGAAACTTATCATGAGAAGAAACTTGCAGGTCAACCTGCTACATTCAAATGTAAAATAAATGAAATCAAAACAAAGGTTTTACCGGAACTTAATGATGAATTTGCTCAAAAGGTTGGACCATTTAAAACTGTGGACGATTTAAAAGCTGATATCCAAAAATATTTAGATACTCAAAAAGCTGATATTGACAGAGTAAATTCGGAAAAAGCCGTATTTGAAAAAGTTACAAATGATGCAAAAGTTGATATTCAACAGTCTATGATTGACAGAGAGACTGACCAGCTTGTGAATGAATATAAACAAAAACTTTCAGCTCAAGGATTTACATGGGAACAAGCAGTTGAAGCTCAAGGTTATGATGAAATCATGAAGCAGCTCAAAGAAGATGCGTCTATCAGAGTTAAAAATTCTTTAGTAATTGATAAGATTGCGAAAGAAGAAAATATAGAAATTTCTCAAGCAGATTTTAGTGAAAAGTTAACAGAACTTAGCCGTATGTACCAAATTGATCCTGCTACAATGGTTAAGCAGTTAGCTCAAACTCCGGGGGTATTTAATGCACTTTCTCAACAGGCGTTAAATGAAAAGGTTACCAAATTTCTGGCAGATAATAATAAAGTAAATTTAAAATAGTATTTACCAGTATAAAAAAGACTCCCGCTATTACAAAACGGGAGTCTTTTTTTATAGAATTTTGACCACTGTATACATTATTTATTATTAATTGAACTAAGCAATTACTTTTACTACGTACTTTGTAACAATTTCTTAATAATATAATTTTTTGATTAAAGTTTTTGAAAATTTTGCCGATATAAAAGATAAGAACCAAGATTAGGGGTGTGTAAAAGTGTCAATTAATGTAAATACGAATTATAGTGCATTTTTTAGTGTAACATCAATTCCTGACAGTGAATGGCAGAGAATAATAGAAAAATTATGGAAAGTTTACGGAATTCGTTCAACCGGAAGCAAGGCTCTGGATAAACAAATTTTGCATGAGCACGAAAAACAAGATGCGGAAAAAGAGAATTCAATTACAACTAAATTCTTAACACTTACAAAATCTGAGCAAGAAAAAATCCAATCGAAGAAAAAGGCTAAACAAACTGACAAATTGCAGCAAAATAATACGGAAATAACAAAAGGAGCCGAAACACTTGGAAAACAGCTATTTATAGCAATTCAAATAAAAGCAGAACAAGATTCCATAGATAACAAGAAAAAACGTAATAACAAATATTATAGCTGAATTTTACAGATAATTAGAAAGAATTGAACGAACATAGTTCTGGGTTTCTTTGTAGGGAGGAACGCCATCATATTTATCAACAGCACCGGGGCCGGCATTATATGCCGCAAGCGCCAAAATAATATTACCGTTATATCTGTTTAGCATAGATTTGAGGTACTTAACACCGCCTTCTACATTTTGTTCCGGATCGAGAGGGTTTGTCACCCCGAGTCCTCTTGCCGTCGAAGGCATCAATTGCATAAGTCCAAGTGCTCCTACTTTTGATTTCGCATTTGGATTGAATCCTGATTCTTGCTTAATAACAGCATTTACGAGTTTTTCATCAACACCATGTTTTTTTGATATTTTGGCAACCAAATTACTAATTTTTGCTCTGGGAGACATTTTTTCAGCATTTTGAGCCTGTGCTGTATAGATAGATGCATCAACTTTTTTTACGGGTCTTGTCAATAAATCACCGAATTTAACAGTTGAGCTATTCTGTAAAACTTTATCAAAAGATTCTATTTCTTTTCCTGCTACTTTAGCAGCACCATTAATTCCGCCATTTACCCCATTTACCCCATTTACCCCAACAGGTGCCCAGGTATCATTATACTTATTAACATAATTATTCATCTGTATTGCTCTTTGCATTGCATTAGCTTGTCCGGATGATGATAATAAACTTTGAAGCATTGATGAGAACATATTAAAATCCTTTCAATACAATAATCGGAGTTAATTATTTTAACTTTAATAATTTATAGAAAATATCCACTATTTGATTTAATAAAAATTTTCATTATGTCAAAAAAGTTTGCGGAAATATCTCAAAATACTGGCAATTTTTGTTTTTTTTTACATCATTAAATAAAAAAAACAAAGTTTACAATACTACAAGATTGCATGACATTTAACACTTTTTGGTGTACCATCTAATTGATACAATATAAAGGGAAAAATTTCTTATGGAAAATGAAAAGATAATAGGGATTCCGAGAGGAATGTCATTTTATAACAACTATCCGTTTTGGTACGGTTTCTTTACAGCATTAGGCATAAAGATTGTACTGTCTGATCCGACGACAAAACAAACTATGTCTGATGGTGCAGCTCTGGTTGTTACGGAGACCTGTCTTCCTATTAAGATATATTTGGGACACATTTTAAATCTGATATCCAAAGGAATTAAAAATATATTTGTTCCGTCTTTGCAATCTATTGCACCTAAAATTTATAATTGTTCAAAAATAAGAGGACTGCCGGATTTAGTCAGAAATGTTATCAGAGCAGATGTAAACATTATAGAACCTACATTAGATAAATCCGCTAAAAATCAAGGTTTGTATGAATTCTTGAAAGAAGCTGTAAAGCCTTTTGGCATAACAAATTTTGATGAAATAAAAAAAGCATCAAAACAAGGATGGAAGGTTTACAACAATTTTCTTGTTATGGCAAGAACGGGAATGAGTTACAAAAAAGCTATGCACTACGCATTAAGCGGAAAAGTATTTATTGAAGAACCCGAAAAGAAAAAAGAAGCACCGATAAATGTTGCATTAATATCTCATGGATACAATATGTACGATGAACGAGCAACAATGAAGATTTTTGATAAGCTTGAAAAAATGGATGTGAAAGTTTATACATCACTCCAGTTAACTGATGAACAAATGTCTGAAGGTATTGCTACAATGGGACAAAAGAAGTATTGGGCAAACGAGCATGAAATGACAGGCGCTGCCGGACATTATCTAAAAGACAATAAGATTGACGGTATAATATCAATTAATGCGTTTGGATGCGGTCCTGATTCATTAATGGTTGACAGAATTACAAGAAAAGCTAAAGAATTCGGAAAGCCTATTTTGGTTCTAACAATAGATGAACAAACGGGTGAAGCAGGTTTTATCACACGTTTGGAAGCTTTTATTGATATGTTATTCAGAAAAAAACGATCAAAAATATTAGCAGATGTTGAAATGAAAGAATATGACTATGTACCGCAAACAAATATTTGCAATTCATTGTTTGTAAATAAATAGTTTGCCACATAAATCAACATAGAAACAAACGGAACTGACTCAGCTGATTAATTTTTGTTAAGATAACATGAGTATAGTTCCATTAGGTTAAGTCCGTAAATAAAAACTATAAAGCCTTCGTCTGTGACGAAGGCTCGATTGTTGATTGATATATAAATCTCGTTTCTTTTTCTTTTGACCTCTATTATGCAAGTCCGAACTTCGGAGCGGCATCCTTGATAGATTGACCGAGTTCCTGCTCGATTGCTTCTTTTCGCTGTTTGACCAGTTCGAGTTCTGCTGCAATTCCTTCTTTTTCTGCTTCGTACTCTGTCTGCTCTTCTGCAAGTAAATCCATTTCGTATTCTTGCTGCATTTCCAACTGTTCTTTTTGGTATGTTTTCCAATCTTCGATTTGCTGTTCGTAAGCTGTTTTCATTTGCTGTACCATACCCTGCATTTGTGATTGAGCCATTCGGAATTTATTTACATAAGCTTTACATTGATTTATTTGATCTTGTGTTACGCCAGTTATGGTTTCATCCATAGTTGCTTTGAAATGTTCTTTATCAGTTTTTTCATCAACGTATGTGAATCCACCACCTTGCATTACATAATTTAATAATTCATCACTTACACCTTTCGGTTTATCACCAATATTCATATTTGCCATTGCAGGACAACTGAATATTGAATTAAGACCGCTAGCAAAGCCACCATAACCGCCACCAAAGTTTGAACCATACTGTTCATTCAAAACCATTTGCATCTGGTTTTTGTATCTGGTTGCTTGGCTGTCTATTTGTTTATCAAGTTTAGCGTAATATTTTTCACGACGTTTTATCTTACTCTCCATTTTTGAGAGCATGTTACCATTGCGCAGCTGTTTTAGTGTAAGCTTGGTTTGCTTACGCTGCAGCCTCATTTTTTCGTGTAGTAACATTAGAAACGCCATCTTTTTATCTTAGCTCCGTAGTATTTTTATACTCTTATATATATAAAGTATATTTCAAATTGTAAATTTCACATGTTTGAGAAAATTGTTACAAAACTTTACATTTAGATTAAAAAAGATTGTTACAAAAATTAACATTAAGATTTTTAATTTATACAGCAAATAATAAATAATAAAATAGATGTATAAATGCAACAAATAACATATTTTGTTGCATTATACTTTTTTATTCATCTCTATTCGTTATACGTAATAACTTGTTTTTTGTTAACTTACTTTCTTTTGTTTCTTTATTGTTTGATGTAAAGAAACAAAAGAA
>ODAI010566414.1_pt1 | contig 14685 bp, 21 predicted proteins | sample 1539321 | NCBI WGS metagenome assembly ODAI01 (sample SAMN02144231, study PRJEB22623) | gut metagenome | biome: sheep rumen | host: Ovis aries | place: New Zealand
ACATGGCATCCTCCAAAGTGCAAGCTTTTTTCTCGTTTTCCGGCTTTTTCCTTGCACTTCTATTATACCATGTTTTATCGCTTTTGTCGATACTACGAGGGTTTTATTTGAATTGAGGAGAGACTAATTACATTGTAGAACACCTTTGATAAATGGAGTCAAAACAAATTGAGTAGTTCAGATAGGAGGATAAAAAATGATAAAATTTGGAATAACAGAAGCCGGCGACGCAGGCCTTGATTATAGTTGGGCTGACAAGCTTTTAGACGGCAATATAATAATCACCAAGCACTTAACTTCGAAAAACCAAAAACTTATTGAATTACTATTGAAAAACAGAGAGAAAATCATTCTGCATGTAACCTGTACAGGATACGGTGGTACAAAAATGGAGCCGTATGTTCCGAAGGCTCAAGAAGTATATTCCGGGGTTATGGAGCTTATTTCAAAAGGATTTCCTGAAAAACAGATAGTATTAAGAACTGACCCCATTATTCCAACTGAGGCAGGCTTAAAAAGAGTTGCCTGGGTATGGGAGTTATTTTTTGATGCAAATACTGATAGAGTTAGGTATTCAGTCATAGACATGTACCCTCATACTAAAGAACGGATCAGAGCTGTATTTGGAAAAGTTCCTTTTGAGAGCTTTAAAGCTCCTGAATATATGCTCAATAATGTAAGAAATTATATTGAGAGGTATTCAATGTTCTTTGATTTTGAAGCCTGTGCAGAGGATCTTCCGGGCAAAACAGGTTGTATCAGCAAAAAAGATTACGAAATACTCGGACTTGATACATTTTATATAAAAGAAGGTGGCTTTCAGAGAAAAGGATGCCTTTGCTGCGCAGGGAAGACAGAATTGCTCACTCATAAGAAAAGATGTCCTTCTGGATGCCTGTATTGCTATTGGAAAGACTGAAGTAATTAAAGGAGAATTAAAATGGAAAATAAAGTAATAACAAACCTTCGTAAATACGCATACAAACTGTATAAAGCAAAGTGGATAAACAGAATATCAACGGAAAGACAGCTTGATGTTATAAGAAATTACATTGAAGAGGGGATCTCTGATGGCTTCGATGGTAATGAAAATTTTGAGGAATACTTGAATGAAAGAGGATTCGACGGTGAACTGTATTGCTGCTATGATGAGTTTATTGAAGGTGAATACAGAGATGAAGACTACATGAGAACTCTTTTTGATAATGTGGATATCTTCAATTATTATAAACGTAATGATCCTGAATTCGGGGGTGGTGAAAATGAATGATGTAAAATCGGTCCTGAGTATTGATTTTGATTATTTTCAGGATGTCACGCCCGAAATATTAGCAGAATACCCTGACGGAATAGATGTTTCATCGGAACTGTCAACTATTATCTGGGGCAGTAAATACTGTTTCAGCAAAAGGAATTTGCTGGAAATAAAACCGTTGTCAGATGAAATATCCTTATTGAGGGATTTGTTAAAGAAACAGGACCTTGAAACTAAGATCCTGATCTCTCAGAGCCATCGAGAAATATATGAATGGATTCACGATAATGTATCTATTGGAGAACAGCTAAAACTGATAAATATAGATATGCATCACGATATGATCAATAATAACAAAAAGGTCGATTGCGGAAATTGGGTGACGTTCATCATGAATGAATATGGCAGAGATAACATGTATTTCAGATGGATCGCCAATCCGGTGTCGTTCAAAATGTATGGATTTGAAAAAGACGAGGATGAATCAAAGATATTTCATTCATACATAGGGACAAGCATTAATGATATCGAAATTGAAAAATTTGATATGATCTTTCTATGTCGGTCAGATGCTTGGTTTCCGCCGCACCTGGATACAGAATTTTCAAACATAGTTGATCTGATGAGATCACACTTCTACAACGGAAAGATCCAGTCGGTTGTTGCAAGGCCGAGGGATTATCTGAGATATATTTCTCAAATCAAAGAGAGCACAGACAAGATAATGGTATAACAAGCGATAAATCTGCATTTGAACTATTATTTATAAAAAGGTTTGCTTCTGCAAGCCTTTTTTTATCGATTTTAAAATTCATATATAATTAAGGTAGGATCTAATTGTTGATAACTGGAGTTGTTTAATAATTGGATTACTTTTTTATATACGGAGGAATTATTATGCCGAACTGGTGCAGCACAGATTTCCGTTTTCACGGAAATAAAGAACAAATTGAAACACTTCACAGTAAAATTACAGAATGGACTTCATCCTCAACGATGAAAACGGATTTTGGAGATCCGTGGCTTGGAAACATATTAATCGGTGCCGGATTCAAAGACAGGATCGATAATGGAGACTCGTCAAAAAATGTAAGATGCCGGGGTACAGTTACTGAGATCGGTGATATAACAAGCAGTAATAATGACGATTATTGTTTTGATGTATATACTGAAACAGCATGGGTACCCATGGGCAAAATGTGGGAACTTGTAATCAAAGCGTTAAAACTAACTTCTGTAGGCTTTTCATTCATGGCAGAAGAAAGCGGATGTGAAATCTACTGGAAATATGATCCAAATAATTACGGAGATTTTTTATACGAAGAGGTATATATTGATGCTTTCGGCAACGATGATATAGAAAATATCGGCGGTTACAGTACAAAAGAAGAAGCTATAGCGATACTAAATGAATTCTTCAAGACATCATTTGATAAACTAGATGACTTTTATCCTCTCTGTGAGGAATATGAAAATGATCATGAAGATTGTTTTATTGGTCTCCACGAGTTCGAAATTGATAATGTTTTGCAGGACTAGGAGGAAAAATCAATGAAGTATCATATATACGTTTCAGACAACTACGATGCAGAAGATGTAAATGATTTTTATATTGAAAGCGAGGAATCACCTGAATGTATCGTTAAGGCAGTTGCGTTAAAAACAATAGAAGATAATGATCTGTCAGATGATAATATTGAAAGCATCTCATTCAATGCTATGGAGAATCATTATGGAGTTCTAATTCAGTGTCATGATTATCATATAATGGTGTGGCTGGCTGACGGAAACATTCCCACTTTAACAATCGAACAAAAATTTCTTAATATTGCAAAAAACATTCCTTCTGATGTCCGTTATGATTCAGATAGTGATAAAAAACAGATCAAAAAAATGCTGGATGAAATTTATGATGAATAAAGGAGTAGAATACATGGTCACAATTACTTCAAATAAAGAGGGTTATATAATAGAAAGACCCGGTACACATAAAATGTTCTTGTCATACAGCGATGCGCTTACACTTTCTCAGGCTGTAGATAGAATGTACCATATCGAAGATGTAAAAACCAAGCTGGAAGAAATAAACGAGTCAGAAATAACAGAAGATGATATAGAAAAGATCTGTGATGAATATGAAAGCAGACTAGAAGATGATGACTCATGGAGTTTTATACTTCGGGATGTGATCTCAGAATTCAAAAATAACAAACAGTTGTAAAAAATAACATTGCAGAAAATAAACTTTCCATAATTATATTTGATCATGAGAAATAGGAGGATAATATGAACTATAAAATTTTTCAGATGAAGCATTCAAATAAAACAAGAGGTATTATTTTTGAGAATTATGAAACAGCAAAAAAAGAAAAGCCGGATCTGTCGATAAAGGATTATGACATGGTTTATTCTGGAAAAACAGAATTATCAGTTTGCAGCGACAGTTATGCTCTCAATGAACTTTATAATATTTTTAACATTAGACATCCTAAAGATTTCAAAGGACGCAGCATGAGTATTTCTGACGTTGTTGATCTTGAGGGAAGACTGTACTATGTTGATACTTTTGGATTCAAGAGAATAAATATTGATTTTAAGCTTATTAAAAAGGAGAACTAGATAATGTATGATACGAAAGATATAAGAACTTGCAGTGAAGATGAAAAATTAACTCAGCTTGCTGAGTTAAAAGGTCAGCTTATCGACGTTTTTGAGGATTTTCTAGATAGCAGAGGAATTGTCATTCCTAATCCTGAAAGAGATGAAGATGAGGATCTTGATCCTGATGAAGCAGCAAACATTTATGGCAGTGATTATGATGAACTGGCTGAAGGACTTATGAAAACACTCGAAAAATGGGGGCTAATGGAGTCTGAACTGTCTATAGACACGCCTGCAGGAAAGCTTATAGCTTATGCAGGAAAAGATCTCGATAATCCATCTGTAGGAATATATTTCAAACCACTAAATGGCGGTGAAGTAGATTTGGTTATGGCAGAGGTCCAGAGTAAAGAGCTTTGTGAAGGAACAGATGTAGGTGAAAAAGATGTTGTATTATATAAATGGGAAGACCTTTTTTCAGAAGATTATACTTCAAAAACGGTCTTACGCGAAAAAGACATCAAACAAGCTCTTGATTAAAACTTATATTTAAAAAGTAATCTATTTTTCTCCCCGTATAAGCGGGGAGTTTTTGTTAAACAAGAAAAATATCGAGTATAATAGTATCAGGATTCTTTGATGATAATTTGGAGAATTAAAAATCTTATAGTCAGGAGGGAAGTCTCATGTAAAACTATATTCCATAAGCACTTAGTAAAATCAATTTAGACAACATTAAATTCTAATAAAGGAGCAAACGATGAAAAGATTAATTATTGTAATAAACGGCAAAGGCGGCTGCGGAAAAGATACGCTTTGTAATTTTGCTTCAGAAAAATATTTTACCTTGAACGTATCATCGATAGACCCGATGAAGAAAATGGCTGAAATTATAGGATGGAACGGAAGCAAAACTCTTGAAGACAGAAAATTTCTGGCAGATTTGAAAACTCTTGTAACAAAGTATAATGATGGGGCAAATGAATACATTCTGAAAAAAGCAAAAGAATTTGCTGATTTACCGGAATATCAGATTATGTTCGTTCATATTCGCGAGCCTGAAATGATAGAGCATTTCAAAAAAACTGTAAAACGTCGTGTATGTGATATTCCTGTTGTTACGCTTCTGGTTAGCAGGAACGAAAAGGATTATCTTGTTTATGGCAACATAGCCGATGATGAAGTAAATAACTATAAATATGATCATGTATTTGAAAATAATGATAATCTGAACAACACAAAAGAAACTTTCTTGAGATTTCTTGATTCGATCCTGACTGATTAAGCGTTATCTCCCTTCTTGTTTTACAAGTGGGGAGATATTATTTACGTTTGTTTTCGAGTAAAATAATTACAGTTATTCATTCATTGATAACCGGAGACTTAATGAGCTATTACAAGGAGGATAATCATGGATAATATCAACGTAGTTAAAACACTGCATTTATGGGAGAAAATCAACGCATCATTCAAAGGAAAGGTCTTTTACATAAAAGACGTATACGAAAAATTTACCGAAGAAAAAAGAGATACTATCAGAGGGCGAATATATGAGCATCTGGGGAAGGAAGTCCAAAGAATTGGCAGAGGACTGTATTTTGCGGGTACAAAAGATGAAGCGGTTGCTCTTATAGAAGGTGATGGGAGAGATCTTTCTGTATTTTCAGATGATTCATTCGACTGTATCATAACAGATCACCCCTGGTCTGATGAAAAAGCAAATAAAGGTGGGAACAGAAGCTTTGCGAATTATGAAACATTCAGATATTCACCCGAGGATTTCAAAGAAAAAGCCCGGGTTCTTAAGGAAGGTTGTTTCCTTGTGGAAATGATACCTGCCGAAAATGAATCAAACTATGAATATCTGTATCAGCTCAAAAAAATGGCTGAAGCTGCAGGATTCCAGTATTATGCAAAGGTTCCTTGGACCAAAGGTACTTTTATCGGGAATACAGGAAGAAAGGCGAAAAATCAGGAGGATATGATGATCTTTAGTCTTGGAAAGGCTAGAAGTATGAGACCAGATGCCAAAAAAGATAAAGCTGACCCGTCGGTAAAGCATTACATGAGCGGAGCTAATGGTATGCTTCCTACTGATTTTAATGTACAGCCACCAGATAAAAAATCCAGGATACATCAAGCGGAAAAGCCTGTAGGCCTTGTTGAACAGATCCTTGATTATCTCACATTCGAGGGAGAAATCGTACTGGATCAGTTTGCAGGTTCCGGCGTTGTCGGTGAGGCTTGTATTAAAAAGAAAAGAGGCTGTGTTCTTATTGAAAAATCTAAAGAGTGTATTCTAAAAATTATTCAAAGACTTGGTCTTTTCGACTGTTCTGTGATTACTTCAGCAGCAATAGCATAAAAGAGAAAGAGGTTGTCGTTAGGCAACCTCTTTTTGCTAGAAGGATCAAATAAAATTGAAAGTTTCTTTTATCGTCCTCTCGGGATCATAGTTTTTTCTTAATGATAACTCAGTTACGTCTTTTATAAAATACGCTTGAGCGTCAAGGTCAGTCAGATCGTATTTATTTGATAATTGCTCGATCCTGTAAAATAAGGAGTTCTTGGATGTAGTTTTTATTATTTCATAGAATTTTTTTGCTCCAAATTTTTTTATATATTCATCAGGGTCTTTTGCTCCGGAAAGGGTGGTTACATATACCGTAAATCCGGCATTTTCGAGAATATCAATCGCTTTTTCAGTTGCTGTTATTCCGGCTTCATCATTGTCATAACAAATTATGACATCATCAGAATACCTTTTTAACAATAAAGCTTGTTTTCTTGTAAGAGCTGTTCCGCAGCTGGCGACAGCAGTCTTGAAGCCTGCCTGATGCATTGAAATAACATCAAGATTACCTTCGCATAAAATAGGAGTTTCGCCCTTACTGATGCTTTTTATTGCATAGTTAAGGGAAAACAAAAAGGTGTTTTTGCTGTAGCATGGAGTGCCTTTGGAATTAAGGTATTTGAAATTATTATCGCCATCCAGCTTTCTGCCTCCGAATCCTATAATATTACCATTTATATCGATAAAAGGGAACATTGCTCTGTTGTTGAAAAAATCAATTATCTCGTCATTTTTGGATACTGTTACCAGTGATCCTTGGAGCAACTCCTCGATAGTATATCCTAAACCGAGCATATATTCTTTTAGCGATGTAAAAATTCCGTCTGCATAACCCATTCTGAAATTACAAATGGTTTCAATTGTCAGGCCTCTTTTGTTAATGAGATAATCTAGACAGATTTTGTCTTTTTTGGAAAATAGTTTTTTAAAGAAAAATTTGCCTGCATCATAATTCATTTTATAAAATCTTTTCAATTCACAAGGTCCTGTATGTATTGCACGGTACTTTTTTCCGACAGCGTCCTTATAATGGATCTTGTTTTCATTCATAAATCTTGCTTGATCTCCATTATTTCCGCAGTTAAAACAATGATAACAATTATCTTTTTCGAAAACAAACAACTGTGAAGCTCCACAAAAAGGGCATTTCCCGCGGTATAGTTCATTCCCGACTTGTTTTAATTGTGTTTTTACAGAGATTATTTTGAGAATACTGTTGTTTTTCATTTTTATTACTCCTTTTAAATAGTATGATCCTTCATTTGTTACTCCAATTTTCAATTTGATCTTCGATTAAATTATATCAGAAAATAAAAATCAATAAAAAAGGTAATTAGAGTTTGTTTTTATCTGAATGAATTTTCTTATACAATAATTGCAGAGATAATGATTGATAACTGGAGATTATTAATTGTTGCTCTATATCGATGTTCTAAACCTCCAACTATCGATATTAACTACCGTTTCAAGGCTATGGTAATCAATTTAGCCATTATCATATATCTAATCTCCCTATTATTTCCCTTTTGGGAATGTACATATAATTATCGACCCACTTATCAAATTTCTTTTTCAATTTACTTCCTTATTCTCACAGTGATTCTCACCTCATTGTCACTGTGTACTATATATCACTTATCATATTATTTATCAAAATTTAAGGAGAATGTACACGGCGCTGTTGTGTACTTTCTCCCGAAAGGAGTATTTTACATATGACAGTTACATTTCTTACTAAATCAATTGACGACAGATTTTCGATTTTGGAGCTTGGCAGTAATGTCGAGTCTATGAAGAGTCTTTTGAAAACTCATGTTAAGCGCTTTCTTGATAAGAAAGCAAACGTAACATCAATAGAACCTGCAATGTCCTCATCAGAGGATATGGGTTCTGTCATAACATTTACTGATAGTAAGGGAAAAGAGCATACAGCTCGATTTACCTTGTTATCGGGAGATGCAGATGAATTTTTCAAACACTGAGCAACAATAAACGCCTTCCTGAATTTATACAGGAAGGCGTTTTTATTTGTCGGAATTTTCGATTATAATCTTAGTGGTGGTATGATTTGATAATTTGGAGCATTTCATATCCGAAAAGATTACAGAAAGAAAGGTTAAAAATGAACACAGTAAATAATACATACACAAGATTTATCAAAAGAGGACAGGTTTACTTCGCCGATCTGGGAGATGGAATGGGATCTGAGATGTCCGGAATAAGACCTGTAATTATCATTCAAAACAATATGGGAAATAAATACTCTTCCACAGTAACAGTAGTACCTGTTACTTCAAGATATAAAGATTCAAATCAGCCTACTCATTTTTTGGTTGAAGCAGGAACTGCAAATTTGAATAAAGACAGTGTGATTCTTGCTGAAAGTATAAAAACGATAGCGAAAGAGCGTTTGAAATATTATGTGGGATACCTCAATGACAATTTTATGGAAGAAGTAAGCAATATAGTGAAGATCCAACTCGGACTGCAATAAGGAGAAAACATTAATGGAAAGAGGAATTTACAAAAACGGCTATATCATAAGACAAGATGCAGCAGGCGGAAAATATTATTGTCCTAAATGCAAAAGACCTTTGTACATAACGGAAACACCGGGATATTTTGGACAATGCTTTCACTGCGACGAAGATTTCTATATGATAGAAACTCTTTCAGAGGGAATTGAATGCGGAGTCCTGATAGGCAGAACCTTGAACGGAATAACCGTTAACGGCGGTATTGAATACTTGCTGGACAATAACAATAAAAGAATGGTTTTCAATTCTCCGGAAGACGCAAAAAACTTCCTGCTTCAGAATGGAATAGCCGAACAAGACGCAGAGATGTTTTACTATATCGACGCAGCTATGCAGGCGGAAATAGAAAACACTGAACAGTAAAAATCAAAGGAGCATTTTAATGAACATCAATAAATTAAATGAACTACTTGCTTTTAAATATTCTCTTTTTACAGAGGATGTTGATGAAGTTCTCAATGATGAAAAAATCAAAATAATTGCAAATGAAATAAACGAATCATGTCTCCGTGAAGAAATGACTGAAAAGGATGAAAAATTAAGAGAAATGATCTATTCTTACCTTTCAAGAAGGGAAGGGAATGGTATTTATGTTTCTGTTTATAAAGGATTAGACGAACACAGATGCATAAACGAAGGTATCAGACATCCTAAAAATATCGTGAAAGATATTTTATTCCGTGTAAAACAAGCAAAGATTGAACCTGATGAATATTTTGAGGAATCTTTTTCCTTGAAAGAAGCTTATAAGGAGTTTAAATACACGATACCTGAATCAGTAGCTCAAAAATGTAGGTTTATGTATGATGTCGATTACGGCGGTAGTGAGGGAATATATTATCAACTTATGATGCTTGATCGCAGTACCAACACATCGTTGCTTCATAATCTTATAACAGGCAAAACACTTGCAGTGGATGAAAAGTCTTTTATGAAGATGAGCCGCCTTGGTGCTTATATCAATCTTCTTTTAAAGAGTGATTTTAGTAGAATAAATACATCAAATCTGTAATTTCGGAAAAGAGCCTCCGGGCTCTTTTTTATTGTTTTGAATTTTCTTGTAAAATACTACCAGAAAGAGTAAAATTCTTTCGGATAGTGATCTGTATAAAGAAAGGATGTTGAAGTATGTTTAGATGTTCCGGTTCTTACAGAAGAAGCAACCATAAGCAGATGAAAAGAGAAATTTATAAGAAAAAGCATCTTGAGGAAATAAGAGCAGAGGCAGAAAATAGAAGAGATGAATGTTACAATAAAAAACATAGATGCTTTATTTCTGAAAAGACGTACTTCACTCAGGAGGATTATATCAATAAATACTTTGCCTTACAATAATAATTTATATTTGAAACGAGGTCTTTTAAATGGCGGGATACAATTATAAACTGAATATGAGTAATAATGCCGTTGATGCATATGAAAAGGGAGCGAAGCCTTATAATGAATGGAGCTTAGCGGACATAATCGATTTAGTGCTGGAAATCTATGACCCTGAAGAACATGGGTTTGACATCAATAAATTAGTAAATACCCCTCTTGAAGCAGTAAAACTATGTGTTCTTTCCTATTCATCGTGGCATCACACAACAAAAAAATACAAAGAAACTGAATTTTATTTTGTGGATAGGAAAAAGCTGATAATGCTTACCGATAAAGATATAGATAAGTATACATATTTTGTTTCACAGAAAGAAATGTGATTTTTACTATATATAATTTTTAATGAACTTCAAAATCTTATATAATAATTGTATAGTAAAACACTGATATCAGGAGACCAAAAACAAGGAGGCCTTTCTAATGAAGACAACTAAGACTATAATAATTATCGGAGCTACTGCTGTTCTGGCGGTGATCGGATTCTATCCTGTTCATAAAAACAGTAGGGATATTCGAAAAGAAGTACTCTCTGAAAAAGAGGTAGTCAAACCTATCGTAAAAGACTTGGCTTACGAAAAAAGAGATCCAAGAAATACTATACCAAACAATGGAACAGATTGGTATACTTACATGGATCTCGAAAGTATAACCGATAAATCGTCGGAACAATACAGAAGGAAATCAAATTATTGGCTTGATTCTTCCGGCATCTGGTGCTGTAACAATGATTATGTTGTTGCAATGGGAAGTGGTTTTGGGGCTCTTGGCGACAGATACATGATAATCACAGATAAAGGAAATAGTTATTCCGTGGTTATAGGAGACCATAAAGCAGATATCGATACAGACCTGAATAATTGCTATTCGCTGACCTACGTTAACGGTGAACCAAAATTCAATATAATAGAATTCATAGTAGATACCGATTCATTGAATGATAATGTAAAAGAGTCAGGCAACGTTGGGGATTACTACTTCATAAAAGGAAATATAATCCATATAGAAAAAATACCTTGAATATCATCCCCGTCAATTATGTGTGAACGACGGGGATTTTTATTGTTCTGAATTTTCAGCTATAATAATGATAAGTTCAAACAATGATGATTGGAGTCATAGAACTGAATAAAAATAAGGAGGACTTTTATATGACAAACGTAAAAACTATCATCAAAAGAGATGGGAAAACAGTTCCGTTTAATACCAGTAAAATAGCTAAGGCGATGGACAAAGCCTTTGCTGAAACAAATGAAAAAATAAAAGCAAATCATACGACAATCTTAATGGCTGAAAAGATAAGAGAAAAAATCAAAGAAGAAAAAGTCGGCATTGAAGTAATTCAGGATCTTGTAGAGAAAACGCTTATGAAAAACGGCTATGCGAAAACAGCAAAAGCTTACATTCTCTATCGTGAAGAAAGATCCAAGATCAGAGATAAGAACTCCAGACTTATGAAAAACCTAAATGATATGGTGATTCAGGATGCGAAAGATAATGATACTCTGAGAGAAAATGCGAATGTTGACGGAAACACGCCAATGGGTTCGATGCTCAAATTTGGCTCGGAAACCGCTAAAGAGTATGTAAAAATGTATATGCTCAAGCCTGAAATAGCTAAAGCACATGCTGATGGAGATATTCACATTCACGATATGGACTTTTATCCCACCGGAACAACAACTTGTTCTCAGATAGATCTTACAAAACTGTTTGAAAATGGTTTTTCTACGGGTCATGGATTTTTAAGAAAGCCTAATTCTATTGGTAGTTATGCTGCTTTAACAGCAATTGCTATTCAGGCAAATCAAAATGACCAGCATGGCGGTCAAAGCATACCTAACCTTGATAGAATGCTGGCTCCCGGCATTTGCTGTTCTTTTAAAAAGAACCTTACGGAAAACATAAGCTCGGTAATGAATTTTGTATACAACGATACTGATGCAGCAGAAAAAGCTAAGGAAGTCATTACAGAAATTAATACCGAACTTTATATCGCCAATAAAGAAAAGATAAAAGAAAAAATAAGCGAATCGCTAACTGCAAGGTACGAATCATGTGATGATACAAATCTTCTTGCTGACAGGATAGTTGAAAGAGCTGTTGTTATGACGGACAAGCAGACTTATCAGGCTATGGAAGGGCTTGTACACAATCTGAATACCATGAATTCAAGAGCAGGAGCACAGGTTCCTTTCAGTTCAATTAACTACGGTACAGATACATCGGAAGAGGGAAGAATGGTTGTCAGAAACCTTCTTCTTGCTACCGAGGCAGGATTAGGAAACGGCGAAACACCTATCTTCCCGATCCATATATTCAGGTGTAAACATGGCATAAACTTTGATCCTGATGACCCAAACTATGATTTATTCAAGCTTGCCTGCAGAGTCAGTGCTAAAAGGTTGTTCCCGAATTTCAGTTTTCAGGACGCCCCTTTCAATAGTCAGTATTATAAGGAAGGACACCCCGAAACCGAGATCACATACATGGGCTGCAGAACACGAGTAATAGGCAATATAAACGGTCCGGAAATAGCTTACGGCAGAGGCAATCTGTCTTTTACCTCAATAAATCTTCCAAGACTGGGCATTATAGCAAACGGTGATTGGAAGGAATTTTACAAATTTCTCGATGAAAAGCTTGAACTGGTAAAAGAACAGCTCCTTGAAAGATTTGAGTATCAGAGCAGCAAACATCCGTATAACTTCCCATTCGTTATCCAGCAGGGAGTATGGCTTGGAGGAGAAAAGCTTAAATCTGATGAAGATCTTAGAGAAGTTCTGAAAAACGGAACACTTACCATAGGATTTATAGGATTGGCCGAATGTCTGAAAGCTATGATGGGAGTACATCACGGAGAATCTGATGAAGCGCAGGAAAAAGGTCTTGAAATAATAAAGCATATGAGAGATTTCACGGATGCTGCAACTCAGCATGAACACCTGAATTTCTCACTGATAGCTACGCCGGCAGAAGGACTTTCCGGTAGATTCACCAAAATCGATAAGAAGAAATTCGGGGAGATACCCGGTGTTACTGACAGAGACTATTATACAAATTCAATGCACGTTCCTGTATACTATGATATAAGCGCATTTGAAAAGATAAAAAAGGAAGCTCCTTACCATGCTCTTTGCAATGGCGGACATATAGCTTATATAGAGCTTGATGGAGATCCGTCACAAAATTTGCCTGCTTTTGAAAAAATAGTCAGAGCGATGGACTCCGCCGGGATCGGTTATGGAGCTATAAATCATCCCGTTGACAGAGACCCTTGCTGTGGATTTAGCGGAATAATAAATGACACTTGCCCAAAATGCGGGAGAAAAGCTTATTATGATGCTAACGGAAGCTACAATGGTGTAAATTTTGACCGTATTAGAAGGATAACCGGATATCTCGTAGGAACTCTTGAAAAGTTCAATAATGGCAAGAAAGCCGAAGAATCAGATAGAGTTAAGCATGGGCTTTAATAAGGTATGATCTGTTTAGTACATCACAGATGTCCCAGCAAGAAAGGAAATATATATGGAAATACAAATAGCAGAAAAAATAAATGATATAAGCTTTGAACTGTGTGATCTGGATAATTATTTTTGCTTGTTCACTGACAAGAAGATAGATGTTTGTGAAGATAATTATTATCAATATGATCTTTGCAGATCAGAATTATCAAGAAAAGGCAGATATCACTACGGATTAAAAGATAAAGGAAAAAGTGATGATGATTTTTACGGTTCTATCATTTGTAGGACTCCGATCCCGATAAATAAATTCCGAAAACTTCGGTGCTGTGAATTTTTAGGTGTTTTCAGCAATTTAAGTGGGTATAGAAAATAATATTCAGTTTAAAGCCTGTTCATTTGAACAGGCTTTAATTATTTAACCATAGATTAGTATGACCTATGGTTCAGCTATAACATAAAATAATGGCCTCTGAATTCGCAGAGACCATTTTGTGTGTTAAAATATTCAGTCAAAATCAGTATACATCTCAGCATATTTACCGTTGTTGTAGAATATCCATCCATAATATTTTTCTTTGCCGATCTTATATTTTACGTAAGCCCAGCCATTGTCTGATATTTTTTTAGTAGTAACCCATGTTCCGCAGGGAATAGCGTCTTCGATGACAAGGTCGTATTTTGTACCTCCACCCTTACGCAGATATAAGCCGCTTTTAGCCGTGATCAAAGTAGGTGAATTGTAGCCTTTCCATATAGTACGTGCAGATGCTGTGATAGGTTGGGAAACAACGCAGGTTGTTCCTGTAGCTGCTCCGAACATAAGCAGGGAAACGGCTACACTCAAAATTTTTTTCTTTAAATTTGCCATGAAAATACCTCCCGTTAAAATATAAGATTTTTCAGGTTTATAAAATTCTTATATATTTATAGTTACATTATAAACTATATTCCGAAGAATGTCAAGAATTTTAATTAATTGTTTTCAACAATTCGCACAATTATCTGCTGCACACATTTATATAAAATGTAAAATCAAATCCGTAGAAGATGTTTTCTTGTTTTTATATTATCACTCTTAATTTTCGATTATAA
>ODAI013797915.1_pt1 | contig 14685 bp, 11 predicted proteins | sample 1539321 | NCBI WGS metagenome assembly ODAI01 (sample SAMN02144231, study PRJEB22623) | gut metagenome | biome: sheep rumen | host: Ovis aries | place: New Zealand
GTCATCGTCCTCGCCGCCACCAACCGGGCGGACATCCTGGACAAGGCCCTGATGCGTGCCGGCCGTTTCGACCGCCAGATCCATGTCGAACTCCCGGAACTCAAGGAGCGCGAGGAGATCTTCCAGGTACACCTGCGGGGTATCAAGGTGGATCCGGACTTCAACGTGGAGTTCATGGCCAAGCATACGCCGGGCTTCTCCGGCGCCGACATCGCCAACGTTTGCAACGAGGCGGCCCTGACGGCGGCCCGCCGCAACCATGCGACGGTGAGCCAGCAGGATTTCCTGGATGCCGTGGACCGCATCATCGGTGGTCTCGAGCGCAAGAGCAATACGATCATGTCGCCGGCCGAGAAGCGGACGACGGCCTATCACGAAGCGGGCCACGCCATCGTCGGCTGGCTCCTGCCGTATGCCGATCCGGTATTCAAGGTAAGCATCATCCCGCGCGGCAACGCCCTCGGCCTGACCTGGTATCTTCCGGAAGAGAGGAAGAACTGGTCCCGCAGCGTGATGATCGACCGTATGTGCGCCCTGATCGGCGGCCGCGTGGCGGAGGAAATCCTGAATGGAGAGCCTTCCACGGGCGCCCTGAACGACCTGGAGCGCATGACGGGCATGGCCTACAGCATGGTCCAGTACTACGGCATGAGCGAGAAGGTAGGGAACCTGTCCTTCTACGACTCGACCGGTGCCCGCGGCTATAACCTCACCAAGCCCTATTCCGAAAAGACGGCTGAACTGATGGACGAAGAGGTCAAGGCCATCGTGCAGGAGGTTCACGACCGCACCTTCCGTCTCATCGAGGAACACAAGGACGGTTTTATGCAGATGGGTGCGCTTCTTCTCGAAAAAGAAGTTATCTTTGCGGAAGATATCGAGCGGATCCTCGGTCCCAAGGTGAAGCCTGCGGAAGAGGAACGGCCGGAACCGGCCCAGGAGCCCGAAGAAAACACGGTGAATGAATAATACCCTCAAAAGAACCCTCTCGGGGATCTGTTTCCTGGCCATCGTCATCGGTGGCCTTCTTCTGGACAAATACCTGTACGCCGTCCTCCTCACCTTCATGATGGTGACGATGCTCTACGAGTTCTACCGGATGACGATGGGGGAGGTGTTCCCGCGGACCCGCGCCCTGGCCATTGTCCTTGGATGCTGTTCTTTCCTGACCCTGTTCTGCGTCATGGCCTTCCGGCTGGACATCCGGCTCATCGGCATCACCGCCGTGCTTCTGCTCGTGCTGATGGTTTCCACGCTGATGGTGAAGGACAAGGCCGATTTCAAGCTGTTCGCTTTCCTGTACACCGGCCTGATGTACATCGCGGTGCCGCTTACCCTCTCGAACTTCGTGGTCTTCGACCAGGCCGGCCGGTTCGACGGCCGCCCGATGCTCGCCTTCTTCATCATCATCTGGGCCTCCGACGTGGGAGCGTACTGCATCGGGATGCTCCTGGGAAAGTACAGCAAGAAACTCTTTCCGAGCGTTTCCCCGAAGAAGACCTGGGCTGGATTCTGGGGCGGTCTCCTTTTCGCCGTCCTGGCGGGCCTCATCCTGGTCTGGACGGGACTGTGGACCTATCCCTGGTACCATGCCGTCATCCTTTCCGTCATCATGCACGTGGCCGGCGTATTCGGCGACCTTTTCGAATCGCAGTGGAAACGGGTGTGCGAGATCAAGGACTCCGGCAACATCATCCCCGGGCACGGGGGTATGCTGGACCGTTTCGACAGTGCCCTGTTCGCTATTCCCGCCGGCGTCATCTATTTGGTAATCATCGGTTTGCTTTAACTTTCCCCTATGAAGCGATTGATCCGAAGTATCCGCATCGACAAAGATTCCTACGAGACGATCCTCATCGCCTGGTGTATCTGCGCCGTCCTCATCTGGTTGAATGCGCGCTTTATCCACAATCCGTGGATCTCCATTCCGATCTCGGTCATTCTCGTCATCTTCATGTGCTTCATCACCTGGTTCTTCCGGGTTCCGAAACGGACCGTTCCGGAGTATGAGAACGACCGGATGGTTACGTCCGTGGCGGACGGAAAGGTGGTCATCGTAGAGAAAGTGTTTGAAAAGGAATACCTGCAGCGGGATTGCATCCAGGTTTCCGTCTACATGGACTTCTTTGACGTGCACTGCAACTTCTGGCCGGTCAACGGGAAAGTCACTTATTACAAATACCATCCCGGGAAGTACCTGCTGGCCTTCCATCCCAAGTCATCCGAACTGAACGAACACTCGTCCAGTTGTTTGCAGAACAAGTACGGGGAAGTATTCTTCAAGCAGATCGCAGGCACCTTCGCCCGTCGCATCGTCTGCTACTCCGAACCCGGCAACATGGAGAACAGGGGAGACCAGTGCGGCGTGATCAAGTTCGGCTCCCGCATCGACATGTTCCTTCCGCTCGACGCCGACATCCGGGTCAAGCTCGGGGACAAGGTCAAGGCTGTGGAATCCGTGATCGCCTACCTTCCGGAATAATCAATAGATGTCGTCCAGCGAGACCGACTGCCAGGCAGGCATCGTCGGGTCGTCCAGCGTGCAGTCCAGGATGAGGGGCTTCTTTCCCATGACGGAAACTTCCAGGAAACGTTTTTCCTCCGGCCAGTTGGCCATCATGTTGGCCGCCATGTCGTGGGTGTGTCCCACATAACGGTAGAACTGATAGACGTAACCGGCGGGAGCCAGCACTTTTTCGACGAGATAGCTGCTCCCGAACATGCCCCAGCGTCCGAATCCCATCTTATCGTAAGCGACGGCCCCGTCCTCGGTTCCATGGATGAGCAGCTGCGGGCACGGCGTCCGCTTGTATTCGGGTTTTCCGGAATCGGACATGATGGCGCCCGCAAAGGACATTACGCCGGCGAAATGGAACCCTTCCGGAAGGATGGCCGCCCGGACAGTCCGGTTGCAGGCCTCCAGTTCGGAGGAGAGTGAGATCATCGCACCCGCCGAACTTCCCGAAATGACGATGTTATCCATGTCAACCCCCAGTTCTTCCTGATGGTCAGCCAGATAGCGGACAGCCGCAAAGACATCCTCGACCCCCATGTCCACCGCCTTCTTGGTATAGTTCGCGCTTTGGATCAAGTGGAACAGGTCGAATTTCATCGGCACGCCCTTGAGACCCAGCCGGTAGTCGACGGAGACCACGCGATAACCGTTCTCATTCAGAAGCTGGAACCAGGGGAGCACCCAGGGATCGTCCCGCTGTCCCATGATGAAGCCGCCCCCGAAGACAAACAGGATGGTCGGACGCTGCAAGGTATCGCCGGGAATGACGGCCGGTTCGTATACGTCCATATACAAATCGCAGGTGTCACGGCGGGCGACCATATAGGTCGATTTCTGGGCGAAGGAAAGGACTGTGACCAGCAGGCCCAGGAGGAGTAAGACAGTTCGTTTCATCGTTCTGATTCAATGAGTTCGACCAATTTGTCGACGGCTTCGGAATCCGGGATGTGCCGGAGGACGGGTTCTTTTCCCCGGTAGATGGTCACTTTGCCGCCACCTTCCCCGACATACCCCCAGTCGGCATCGGCCATCTCGCCGGGACCGTTGACAATGCAGCCCATTACGGCAATGACCACATTCTTCAGGTGACCGGTCCTGGCCTTGACGGCTTCGAAAGCCTCCTGCAGGTTGTACATCGTCCGCCCGCAACCGGGGCAGGCGATGTACTCGGGGCGATAAAACCGCCGCCGGCAGGCTTGCAGGAGTTCATCCGTGAGATAGGCGGCGAATTCCGGCTCCAGGTCCGGGAATGAAACCGTGTCGATCTCGCGGTCCAGCAGCGGCTTCCCGTAGTCGCAGGCAGCCTTTAGGATAATCCGCTCGCGCTCTGTCATTCCGTCTTGCACCTTTGTCATTCCGTCTTGCACCTTTGTCATTCCATCTTGCACCTTTGTCATTCCGAGCGGAGCGAAGGAATCTCTCCCTCCACAAGAATACCGCTCGGAAAGGTACCGCGCCACCGGGATCTCGTTCTCCGGATCCTCCGTCAGGGACACACGGACCGTATTGCCGATCCCTTCGGAAAGAAGGGTGGAAATCGCGACGCAGGATTTGATACGGCCGGAATCCCCGTTGCCGGCCTCCGTCACGCCCACGTGGAGCGGGAAGACGACACCCCTTTCCTGCATCATCCGGGCAAGTTCCCGGTAAGCTTCGATCATGACAACCGTATTGCTGGCCTTCAGCGAAACCACGACCTCGTAGAAGTCCGCCTCGATGCACATCTCGATCCACTCCATCGCCGCCAGGGCCATCGCCTTCGGGGTATTGCCGTAACGCTCGACGATATAGCTGCCCAGGGAGCCATGGTTCAAGCCGATCCGGATCGCCGTCCCGCAGCGCTTGCACTCCTCCAGGAAACGGGCGAACTGCCGGCGGGCTTCGTCGTGGTCCTTGTGGAAATTGCCCGGGTTGATCCGGACCTTCTCCACGACGGAGGCTACGGCAATGGCCGTCTCGGAAGAGAAATGGATGTCTGCGACCAACGGGACCCTGCAGCCGGCGGCGCGCAGCCGTGCCTTGATTTCCCGGACATGGGGAACATCCTGCAGGCCGGGGACCGTGATGCGGATCAGCTCCGATCCGGCGGCAGCCAGCCGGAGGCACTGGGCGACAGTGGCGTCCACGTCATACGTATGGGTATTGCACATCGTCTGGACGACGAGGGGGTGCGGTCCTCCGATGAGGACATCGCCAACCTTGACAACTCGGGTTTCCATCCTTTAAGGCTCGTTAGGTTCCATTTCTTCGGCCGCCATCTCCCGCGCCATCCTGCGCAGTTTCGCCCGGTTGTGTCCGCGGCGGGGCGTCAGCTGGTAATAGACGCCGAAGGTGACCGCGCCATCCAAGGGATAGGCGAAGCGGTAATAGTAAGGACTCGCCACATCCGGCTGATAGAAGGACGACCAGCCCCATTTGACCTGGAGTCCCAGGTGGAACTCGAACGGATCCAGCATGAGTCCCAATCCGAGACCGCCCTGGACACCGTAGGTCCACCGCCGGTCCGTTTCCAGGAACTCATGGACGATCGCTTCCTGGACCCGGGGACCGATCCGGGTGATGTTCATGCGGTACCCCCCGTACATGCCGGCTTTGGCCATGATCTTGACGTACTGGCCGATGTCGAAATGGAAATGGCTCAGCATGAAGGCTTCGGGGACCTCCATATAGGCTTCGTAGGCCCCGTCGATGCTCTGGCGGGAGGTAATTCCCTCCATCTCATATTCCTTGAAGTTGTAGCCTTCGAAATTGTGCTGGAAACCGACCTCCATCCCCACCATCGGGAAGGTATTCATCATTGTCGCATACCGGGTGACCGAGAAGCCGTATACCGGCAGCTGCGGATAGAAACTCACGGTACGCGGGGGATTGAAGTAGCCGTGCTCCAGGGAAACGCCCCCGTGCACGCCGACGATCCAGTAATCATTGATCCTGGCCCGGTTAACCAGGCTCATGTTGTCCAGATACTCGTCCGTCACGGAATCCGGGAGATGGAAGAACTCCTCGTCCAGATCGATGTGCTTTTTCTTTCCCTGGGCGCAGAGAGGAAGGACGGAAAGGACCGCCAGCAGGGTCAGCAGGGTCTTCTTTCTCATTTGAACAGTTCCTCCATGTCGATTTTCTGTTCATATTCGGTCCGTTCGGGAATCTCGATCAGGAACTGGTCCTTGATCTTGAAGAACTTGACCTTTTCCGGCTGGCGGTGTTCCAGGACATTGCCGGTATCCACCAGGCCGTTCCCGTTCCGGTCCTCCGTCATCCGGATGCAGTACTTGCCGGCCTTCACGTAAGGGAAGACGACGGTCTGGTCGGAGTCGATGATGAAACTGCGGATGACCTTGTCCCGCTTCTCGCCGAGCAAGTCGATGATGTAGCGGCTTTTCACCTTCGACATCTCCAGGGAGATGGTGCTCAGCTTCTCATCCTGGGGAAGCGACACTTTCAGTTCGGTGCTGTCGTTGTAATAGCCGTTGACGTCCCGGAACTTCCGGTAAGGGACCTTCAGGAAGTACTCATAGCCGTCCTGCAGCTTATCGACAGGCATCACGGTATAGACACGGAGGTTCTGGGGATCCCTCGTCACCTTGAAGCGCTCCTTCTTCTCCTGCTGGCGGGGATTCACGGAGCGGAACCGGAGCGAATCCCAGGCATCCTGGATCAGGGGATACTTGAACTCCAGGCGGAAACCATACTGTTCGACGGTCGTAGGATCGACTTCACCCTTGAATACGGCGATGGTATCCTCGTGCTTGATGTCCTTCTGCGAACTCTTCTGCATCTCGGCCTTCACCTTCTTGTCGAAGGCCAGCTTGACCGTCTCGTCCGTCGGAACCAGCTGCCCGAGGGTATCCGTCTTGTCATAGTTGATGAGCAGATGGAGCGTATCCGGCATCTTGCGCTGGTCGTTCACCCAGAGCTCGAGACTGTCCTTCTGGGGATTGAACTGGGAGATAAGCTTTTCCGCGGGCAAACCCTTGATTCTCATGGAATGGATGTTGGCCTCGGGCGCCATGAATGTCAGGTAAGCCGTCCGGAGTCCCACGCGTTCCTTCTTCACGATGAACTGTTTGGAAGGCTTCTCCCGGAAAACGTTCAGTTCCACGTCGGTCTTGCGGGCCAGGCACAGGGCGGTATCCTTCATGTTGAACTTCTTGAGCTCGTAAAGGGAATCGTTATAGACCGTCGCCGGACGGTAAGGCTTATCCAGGAAGGCGATACTTTCCTGGTCCGGCTCATAGATATTGTTGTTGTTCGCGTCCCGGATGGCATAGACCCGGTACAGCGTATCCTTGATGTTCCGGAGGCTGAAGAAGCCCCACTCGTCGGTCTTGGCCGCCGCGTCGGGCCGGTGGAGGAAGACAGCGGAGTCGGCGTGGTCCTTGTACAGCAGGACGGTGGCGCCCGCAATGGGTTTCAGGGTGTTGCAGTCCTGGACCAGGCCGGTCATGCACATCGAGTCGATCTGCGCTCCCGTGGAGAACACCAGCGTGAAACCTTCGTACTTGTTCCCTTCGTTGTTGTCGGCAATGGCCCCCGTGATGTCCAGGGTATAAGTCGTATTGGAGTCCAGGTCGGACTCGAAGGAAACGATGATGCTCTTGCCGGAAATCTTGTATTTCGGCTTCTTTTCCAGCGGAGGGGACAGGAAGATGTTGTTGGGCTCCTTCACCACGACATACTCGTCGAAAGTGAACTTGATCTGGGTTTTGTGCGTCGGAACGTTCACCGTCCCGGGGAGCGGCGCCGTCTTCACGAGGACCGGAGGAATCGTATCCTTCGGACCGCCGGTGGGCGGGGTCGTGGTATTCGCGCATCCGGAAGGGAACATCATCGCCCCGAGGACCAGGGCGGCCGGGATGAGCGGCAGATATTTCGACAATTTCTTCTTCATACACAAAGCTTTATAAATCCACGCGGGACACCGACTCGATTCCCTCGATGGTCCCGAGTTTCTTGATGATCTTGTCCAGGACGTCCCGGGAATTGACGTACAGGTCGATGTATCCTTCAAAAATGCCCTGGTCGGCACTCAGGTTCAGTTTCCGCATGTTGGCACCCATCACGAGGGAAAGATAGCGGGAAATCTCGTTCAGGAGCCCCATCCGGTCCAGACCCTTCAGCGAAATGCGTACCAGGAAGGACTTGTCCCCGGTTTCTTCCAGCCATTTCGGGACTACGACCCAATCGCCGTGGGTAGCGGCAATCTCTTCGGCGACCGGACAGGATTTCTTGTGGACGGTGATCTTTCCGTCCGGCGACTTGAATCCGATGACCGAGTCGCCGGGGATGGGATTGCAGCAGGTCGCGATGACATACTGGTGCCCGTCATCGTCCTTGCCGCCGATGACATAGACTTTCTCCGGGGAAGGCTTGGGAGCCGCCTTCGCAGGCCCGTACAGGATCTTGCGGAGAAGCGATACCCGCTGACGGGACTTGAGGATATCCGGCAGGTTGTCGAGTTTCACCTGCCCGATGCCGATCTTGTAAAACAGGTCGTCCCGGTCAGTGGCCTCATAGGCCGCGTCCAGGCGCTGCAGCCGGTCTTCCGTCAGTTTGAATCCCAGCGCCTTCGCCTGTTCTTCCAGGGTTTTCCGTCCGAAATCGACCGTCTGCTTCCGTTCGTTCTTGAAATAGTCCATCACCAGGGAACGGGCCTTCCGGGTCTGGAGGAACTGGAGCCACTCGCGCTTCGGATGCTCTTCCTCTGCCGTGATGATCTCGATCTGGTCACCGGTCTTGATTACATGGTTCAGGGAGACCAGCCGCTGGTTCACCTTGCCGGCGATTGCCTTGTGGCCGATTTCGGTATGGATCAGGTAGGCGAAATCCAGGACCGTCGCCCCTTTCTGGATGGTACGCTGTTCACCCTTCGGGGTAAAGACGTAGATGTCCGTGAGGGTGAGGTCGTTGTGGATGATGTCCAGCAGTTCCAGCGCATTGACGTCCGGATTCACCAGGATCTCCTTGATCTGGTTCAGCCAAAGGTCCATCTCGCTGTCGTTTTCCCCGATATAGCCGTTCTGCTTGTAGGTCCAGTGGGCGGCGATACCCTTCTCGGCGATGTCGTCCATCCGCCGGGTCCGGATCTGGACCTCGACCCAGATGCCGGAAGGACTGAGCAGGGTGCAGTGCAGGGCTTCATAGCCATTGGATTTGGGGTGCTTGACCCAGTCGCGCAGCCGCTCGGGCATATACCGGTAAATGCCCGTAATCGTTGAGAACACGTGGTAACACTGGTCACGTTCGGTCTCCCCGGAATCCGGATTCGCATCGAAGATAATCCGGATGGCATACAGGTCGAATACCTGTTCGAAGGATATGTGCTTGACCTGCATCTTGTTCCAGACGGAGTAAGGCGTCTTCACCCGCTTCTTGATCTCGAACTGGAAACCGGCTTTCTTCAGGGCATCCTCAATCGGAGCGACGAAGGCATCCATCTCCTTCTGCCTTTCCTGGATGTTCCGGTTGATCTTGGCATCGATCTCGGCATAGGCCTCCGGTTCCTTGTAGCGGAGCCAGATGTTCTCGAGTTCGGACTTGACCCCATAAAGACCCAGCCGATGGGCGAGTGGAATGAAGATGAACATCGTCTCGCTCAGGATCTTGTCCCGCTTGTGTTCCGGCATGAATTCGATGGTCCGGCAGTTGTGGAGCCGGTCGGCGAGTTTGATGAGCACCACACGGGGATCGTCGTTGAGCGTCAGGAGGATCCGTTTGAAATTCTCGGCCTGGAGGCTGCGGGCTGACAGATGGGTCTTGTCCTCGTTGTCCAGGACGGTCTTGATCTTGGTCAGGCCGTCCACGAGGCTCGCCACCTTGTCACCGAAGCGTTCGCGGAGATCATCCACCGTATAGTCCGTGTCCTCCACGACATCGTGAAGGAGAGCCGCCGCAATGGACTTGTATCCGAGTCCGATGTCATCCACCACGATCTGGGCGACCGCGATCGGATGGAGTATGTACGGCTCCCCGCTGCGGCGCCGGACGTTCTTGTGCGCCTTGTTTGCAAAGTCGAACGCACGCCGGACGACATCCAGTTCCCGATCATCGGCACAACGACGCTGCGCCGAGGCGTACAGGACCGCCCAGTCGCGCGCAATAGCGTCGTAATCTTTCTCGTCAAACTCGGAATAGCTCATAGTATCTCATTCAGGTTCAAATGGTTCACGTTCTGGAACGAATAGGACAGTTCAGCCCCGTACAGGATGATGGTCCAACCGAAGTTCAGCCAGATCATGAACAGGGGAAGGGCGGCCAGGACACCGTAAATGGCATTCTGCTTGGCCACGAGGACCTGGGTCTCCAGATAGAGGAACTGAATGCCCGTGAAGATCAGGCCGGCGATGACGGCGGCCTTGAAGGCGGGGCGCGTCTTGACCCGGGCCGCCGGGATGTACTTGTACATCGCCGTAAGGATCAGGATGGAAGCCCCGGCGAACAGGGCCCACGACAGGAAAGACTTCAGGTGTTCCGAGAAGAACAGTCCGCTCGGAACGATATAGTCCAGCACGGTCGAATAGACGACGGAGCCGGAGAAGAACAGGGCGACCACGAAAGGGGAGAGGATGAGGACGCCGAGGACAATGCCCAGCAGGCGGAAGATATTGCGTTTCTCCTGGACCTTCCAGACGTTGTTGAACACGCGTCGGACCGACAGCATCAGCCAGATGACGATCCAAAGGAACGATACCATGCTGATGAAGCCGAACAGGCCGGACTCCGCGGTCGAGATGATCTTCTCCGAAGCATTGAGCAGATCCTCGATCAGCTTCTGGTTGCTGATGTTGGCATACAGGAAGGCGCTGAACTGGTCGGCGATGCCGATCCCACTCGTGAGATACAGGCCGATGGCGATGAACGGCACCACGGACATCATGCTCTGATAGGCGAGCGCCGTCACCTGGAAACCGATTTTCTGGTCGGAGAAGACCTTGAGCATCAGGAAAACGACCTTGATGTCCTGCACCAGCCGGGCCTTCCAGCGGGACAGGTCATCCAGGTTCAGGTACCACATGTCGTGCGTCACGAACCGGATGATCCGCTTGATGACGATGGTCACCCAGCGGATACGGACTTTCGTCCAATGCGCGATTCGTGAAAACAGGCTCATGGTTCAGAACAGGGTTAACTCAGCTTTGTCTGAAAGCCCCCCAGGCAGGCTTCCTTCCGGGAGGAGCTTGCGGAATGCCTCCTCGTCCAGGATGGGGATGCCCAGCGCTTCGGCCTTTTTGACCTTCTCGGGCCCTGGTTTCGAACCGGCCAGCAGGAAGGCGGTCTTACCGGAAACGGAGCCGCTGTTCTTGCCGCCGTTGGCCTCGATGAGGGCCTTGATCTCGTCACGGGAGACGGAGAAGTTCCCGCTGATGACGATGGTCTTGCCGGCGAGGGCGTCGGAAGCGTTTTCCGCTTTCCGGGCAACAGCCATCTGCAGGCCGGCGGCCTTCAGACGTTCGATCTCCTTCAGATGCCGCTCGTCCCGGAAATACCTGTAAACGCTTTCTGCGATGACTTCACCCACCTCGGGTACGGCGGCCAACTCTTCCTTCGAAGCCTGCGCCAGTGTATCGATGTCCCCGAAATGCCGCGCGATGTCCCGCGCCGTGGTCTCACCCACATAACGGATGCCGATGGCGAAGAGGACACGCTCGAAAGGCACGTTCCGGGATTCCCGGAGGCTGTCCAGGAACCGCTGCGCGGCACGTTCCTTCCAGCCTTCCAGCATCACGAGCTGGCTTTCGCGGAGGTCGTAGAAATCGGCCGGTGTCTTCACCAGGTCCAGGTTGTACAGCTGATCCACGGTGGCATCGCCCGCCAGCACGTTCATGGCCTTCCGGCCGAGGAAGTGCACGAGCTTGCCCTTGATCTGCGTGGGGCAGCCGTCCGTATTGGGGCAGAACCACTTGGCTTCGCCCTCGGGCTTCACGAGCGGCGTGCCGCAGTCGGGGCACACCTTCGGGAAAGCCGGACGCCTGGCACCGGGCTGCCGCCTGGATTCCTCCACGCCGGTAATCTTGGGAATGATCTCTCCGCCTTTCTCCACGTAAACCCAGTCCCCTTCGTGGATGTCCAGCATGGCCATCTGGTCTTCGTTCACAAGGGTGGCACGCTTCACCATGGTTCCGGACAGGAACACCGGTTCCATGTTCGCCACGGGTGTGACCGCGCCGGTACGGCCCACCTGATAGTCGATGGACAGGATGGGCGTCAGCGCCTGCTCCGCCTTGAACTTGTACGCAACCGCCCAGCGCGGGGACTTGGCCGTGTAGCCGAGCGTGCGTTGGGCGTCCATTTCGTTGATCTTGATGACAATGCCGTCGGTGGCATACGGGAGCTGCCCCCGGGCCGTATCCCAGTGGGCGATGAAGGCCTCGATCTCCTCGATACTGCGACAGATGCGGCGCTCGTCCGAGACAGGAAGTCCCCAGGCAGCGGCGGCCTTGAGTGCATCGTCGTGGGTGGGGAAGTCGACCTGGCCGGCGGGGATATGATACAGCGTACACATCAGGCCGCGGTTCGCCACCTCTTCCGGATCCTGCAGCTTCAGAGAGCCGCTGGCCGCATTGCGCGGATTCGCAAAAGGCTGGTCCTCATTGGCTTCCCGCTCCCGGTTCAGCCGGTCGAAGGACTCATATGGCATCAGCACTTCGCCGCGGATTTCGAATTCCTCCGGCCAGCCGGATCCTTTCAGCGTCTCGGGAATGTTGGCAATGCGGCGGGCGTTGGCCGTCACGTCGTCACCCACCACGCCGTCACCACGGGTGAGCGCCCGGAACAGTTTGCCGTTCCGGTAGGTCAGGCAGATGGCAGTGCCGTCGAACTTGAGCTCGCAACTGTAGGTGAACGGAATATCCAGCATCCTGGAAGCCCTCTCGGCAAATTCCTCCACCTCGCCGATGCTGTAGGTGTTGCCCAGCGACAGCATCGGATAGCGGTGCGGATATTTCGCGAATTCCTTTCCGGCTCCGGGCTCGGCATTCTGACTGTCAGGCGTTTCCAGGTCGCTGCCCACACGCTGGGTGGGGGAGTCCGCCGTCCGGTATTCCGGATACTGTGCCTCCAGGTCCTCCAGTTCGTGCATCAACTGGTCGTACTCGTAGTCCGACATCGTGGGCGCGTTCTCCACATAGTACTTCCGGCTGTTCTCCCAGAGAACCGCCTTCAGCTGTTCGATCCGCTGCTTCGCCTGCGTGAAATCCATTCCCGTGCTTTTTTGGTATCAAATAACAAAGATAAGCATTCTTCTCAAATATTTTATATTTGAACTCGGCAAAACCCGTTCGTGCGGTGTTATTTTTGCATAGGAACGGTCATGCGACAAATCATTGCCATTTTGTTCCTATTCCTGCCAATTCTCTCGTCCGCTTCAGGAGTCGAGGTGAAAATCCATAAGGGAACGAGCCATTTTGACAGTGACATCGTGTGCACGGTCCGTGACGGGAAGGTGTACAGGAAGCACTCAAATTTCAATTCCGACATTATCTGCACGGTGAGGAAAGACCGTATATACAAGAAGACAAGTACGTTTACGTCAGACGTGCTTTATACCATCCGTGACGGCCAGGTGTACAAAGGGACTTCAACCTTCCGTTCCGACATCCTTCTGACCGTCCGTGACGGACAGATCTACCGGGGGACATCGAACTTCCGTTCCGATATCGTTGCGACCATCAAGGACGGCGCCGTATACGACGGCACTTCCGGCTTCCGCTCGGACATCCGCTTCTCCTTCGACGGTCCGCTTACCCTTGAGGAATTCATCGCCGTCTGGCATGCGGTGAACTATGTCTACTGAACCTATGGAGAATACCATCAACGAAGACAAGAAATGGAAGATACTCTCGAGCGAGTATCTGATCCGGAGGCCGTGGCTGACGGCCCGGCGCGATGTCGCCGAGCTGCCGGACGGCCGCATCAACCACGAGTACTATGTACTGGAATATCCGGACTGGGTCAACATCATCGCCGTCACCAAGGACGGCCAGATGGTCATGGAACGCCAGTACCGGCACGGTCTCGGAAATACCTGCTACGAACTTCCCTGCGGGGTGATTGAGCAGGGAGAAAAGCCCCTGGAGGCCGCCCGGCGCGAACTTTTGGAAGAAACGGGTTACGCGGGAGGGGAGTGGCAGGAATGGATGACACTCTCTCCGAATCCGGCCACATCCACGAACCTCGCACACAGTTTCCTCGCCGTGGGCGTGGAGAAGGTTGACGGACAGCACCTCGACGCCACGGAAGACATCGACGTATACCTGCTCAGTCAGGACTACGTCCGGGAACTCCTGGAAAGCAATCAGATCCTCCAGGCTCTCATGGCAGCCCCGCTCTGGAAATACTTTTACGGAAAAGAACGATGAATACCATCTGGATTGTGCTGCCTATCCTGACGCTCCTGATGTTCGACCTGGGGCTCGCGCTCCGGTTCGAGGATTTCGGACACGTCTTCCGCCATCCCTGGCCCATCGCCGTGGCCCTCGTGGGCCAGCTGGTTTTCCTTCCGGCCATCGCCCTGGGTTTGGCTTACCTGTTGAATCTGCCGCCGGTTTTCTTCATCGGCCTGATGCTCATCGCCTGCTGCCCGGGCGGCAGTTCCTCCAACGTTTTCTCCAAATTAGCGAATGGGGATGTCGCTCTGTCCGTTACACTTACAGCCATTAGCAGCATCATTACTTTATTTACGATTCCCTTCATCATGAGCTGGGCCACCCGGCTGGTGGGGGAGAGCGTGGGCATCACCCTGCCCGTGGGAAACCTCATCAAGCAGAACCTGGTCCTGATGCTCCTGCCGGTGCTCCTTGGCATCGGCCTTCACTATGCCGCTCCCAAGGCTGCGGAGAAGGTGGACAAGGTCCTGACCAAACTGGCCTTCCCGCTGCTTCTCGTGCTGATCACCGTCTTCTACATCCAGCACCGGCACACCATCCTGGACAACATCGGACTGCTGGGCCTCTGCGTGACCGCCCTCATCTTGCTGGCCATCGGCCTGTCCTCGCTGCTGTCCCGGCTCGTCCGGAACGACGCCCGGCAGCGCCGCACCGTGGTCATTGAAGTGGGCATGCAGAATGCCGCACAGGCGCTTTCCATCGCCTCGAGCCCATTCATCTTCGCCAATGAAGATATGGCTATCCCGGCCATCCTCTATTCCCTGATGATGAACATCGTCCTGCTCA
>ODAI012319587.1_pt1 | contig 14684 bp, 13 predicted proteins | sample 1539321 | NCBI WGS metagenome assembly ODAI01 (sample SAMN02144231, study PRJEB22623) | gut metagenome | biome: sheep rumen | host: Ovis aries | place: New Zealand
CGTGAGAAATTTTTCTCCAACGACCAGACCACTTCCGAAGGCGTGTTCACCTACTGGGCAGGCACCTGGCTGAGAACCCTGACCGACAACATGATCAAGAACGGCGTTGAGGATGAGCTCGTACAGCTCCCTCCGATCCAGGAGATCAAGGATACCTGGGGCGGCTACCTCAACAGAGAGGCCCCTGTGTGGGTCATCACCGACGACCAGGACGGCAACGATGCACGTGAGCAGGCGATCTTCGACGCTCTGTTCGACACCATGCTCGATGGCGATACCGTGCAGACTCTGTGGACCTACGGCGCTGAGGATGTTCACTGGAGCACCAAGGCGGAGTCCTTTGTCCTCAACCCCGGCACCGACCAGGAGAAGGCTTATGACTATGCTGACGGTGAGTTCCACCTGAAGCAGTCCCCTAACGACCCTAACTCCCTGTGGAAGAAGAATCACCTCGATTCCGTCCTTGTTATCGCTCCTCTGACCAACGGCTACGTCAGCGACGATGAGCTGATCCAGGCAGGCAACACCTTCTTCACCGAGAACTGTGTGGATGCTCCCGCTGCGGCTTCCTGCGAGACCCTGACACAGTACGAGGCTGACATCGTCAATGACAGGACCAGACTGATGAACCTGGCCGTCACCGGCGAGATCACTCCTCAGGAAGCGATCGACGAGTATCTGGCATCCTGGGGCGACATCTCCGCACAGATCTGCGAAGAGCTGAACGCTGCGGAATGATCGGCGGCCCCCTGACCGCAAACAGTAAGTAACGACTGATTGCCGCCGCGCCTGCGGGCACCGAGGCCTGCGGGCGCGGCCGGAACCGGCCATGACACCATTTGTTTTGGGGGAGTATTTCAAACCTTCGATTTCCGAAAGGACGCAAGTTCATGAGCAAAGAGAACAACAGCGCGGCCGTACAGGTCCGCAAAAAGCCCTTGAAACTCAGGATCTGGAACAACAGGGGATTCTATCTGATGTTTCTGCCTGTTTTCATCTTTGTCCTGATCATCTATTACTGGCCGATGTTGGGCATCCGGTATTCTTTCTACAGCTACAAGCTGGGCAAAATGTCCTGGGTCGGACTGGAGCACTTCAAATCCATGTTCGGACAGAAGGAGTTCTGGCTGGCCTTTAAGAACACGCTGGTCATCTCTGTCGTCAAGCTCCTGCTGAACACCTTCGTGGCCGTCATCATCTCGATCTTCCTGAACGAGATGGGAAACATGTTCTGCAAGAAGTTTATCCAGACGATCATCTACCTGCCCCACTTCATGTCCTACGCGGTGGTCGCGGCTATCTTCACACTGTTCCTGTCCCCTTCCTCCACCGGTTTCATCAATGAGACCCTCAAGAACTGGGGCGTGATCGAGAAGAGCATCGATTTCCTGCACAACAAGGCCATGTGGCAGCCGATCTTCCAGATCATCAACCTCTGGAAGGAGACGGGCTGGGGCACAGTCATTTTCTTCGCAACACTGGCGGGCATCAGCCCTGATCAGTATGAGGCGGCTGACATCGACGGCGCTACCAGACTGCAGAAGATCTGGTATATCACCCTTCCGTCCCTTGCCAACACCATCATCATCGTGCTGATCCTGAACCTGGCCAAGGTCCTGAACATTTTCGAACCTGTCTTCGTTCTGTACAACACCCGTGTTCTGGAAGTCTCCGACGTTATTTCCACTTACGTGTACCGCAAGACGTTCCTGACGGCGATCCCGGACTATGGCTACACGACCGCAGTCGGTCTGTTCAAGTCCATCGTCGGATGCGCTCTGATGCTGCTGAGCAACTGGGCATCCAAGAAGGTCCGCGGCCGCGGTATTATTTAAGGGGGGTGCATTATGGCAGACATTCAGAAAAAAGCTGCGGAGCCCAAGCTCCACAAGAAAAGCGGCATCAAAGTTTTCGATGTCGTGAACTACATCGTTTTTGCCATCATCGCGCTCATCGTGATCATCCCGATCTGGAAGGTCATCGTGGACAGCTTCAACGCGGTCGGCGTGTATCAGTTCCGCCTGTGGCCCAGCGAGCCGACCTTTGCCGGCTACCTGACCAACATGAGCACCGCCAAGCTGGCACGTCCCTTCATCAACTCCGTGGTCACCACGGTGCTTGGTACCCTGGTCGGCCTGATCATGTCCACCCTCGGCGGATATGTCCTCAACCAGTATGAGATGCCCGGACGCAATGCCATGTCCTACTTCCTGCTGATCACCATGATCTTCTCCGGCGGCATGATCCCGGAATACCTGGTCATGAAGCAGCTGCATCTGGTGGACAGCATGTGGATCCTGGTCGTCAAGCACGGCATGAACGTCTACAACCTGGTCCTGATGAAGAACTTCTTCGAGGGAATTCCCGGTTCCCTGTATGAGGCCGCGAAACTGGACGGCTGCTCGCCCATGCAGATCTTCTACAAGGTCGTGCTTCCGCTTTCCAAGGCAGCGCTTGCCTCTGTCGGTCTGATGTTCGCCGTCACGGTCTGGAACGATTACAGCACCGTGCAGATCTATATCACGAATCCGACGCAGGTCAACTTCCAGTACATGCTTCGTGTCATGATTATGGACGGTGATACACCGACTACGGCATATAAGGTCTCACAGAACACTCTGTATTATGCATCCATCGTGTGTGCGATCCTTCCGTTTATGGTCGCATATCCGTTCCTGCAGCAGTATTTCGTGACCGGCGTGAATGTCGGCGCCGTCAAGGAATAATACATCTCAGTAAGTCATCAAAACAGGGCGGATGCCGCGTTAACGGTACAGCCGGTATGGCGGCGCGTAAATACGCGTACGGCATGCCGGCTGTTGTACTACCCGGCCGCAGGCCGGAGGGGAGAAAACACAGGTGAAGCGGATCATCTACGCCGGTGACAGCACCGTTACCTTTAATAAGATAGCTTCATGGCCGCAGGCCGGCCTGTCCCAGGGGCTGCCCCTGTACCTGAAGGACGATGTCTGGGTGCGCAGTTTTGCCATCAACGGCAGGAGCACCCGCTCCTTCATCGAGCAGGGCAGACTGGCGCAGATCGACCGGTTCCTGGAGCCGGGCGATTACCTGTTCATCCAGTTCGGCCACAACGACGAAAAGGAGAACGATCCCTCCCGCTATGCCGATCCGGAGAGGGAGTTCCCGGCGAACCTGAGACAGTTTATCGACACGGCATGCAGACATGAAGCGCTGCCGGTGCTCATCACGCCGCTGGCGCGCCGCACCTTCGACGCAAGAGGCCGCTTTATGCCGGGCAGCCACGGGGCGTATCCCGACGCCGTGCGCAGGGTCGCACGGGAAGAGGGAGTCCCCTGCATAGACCTGACGGAGGCATCGGAACGCTACCTTGCCGGGACAGGTGATATTGCTTCCCGCGCATTATATGTTTATCCTAAAGACAACACACACCTGGTGATGTACGGGGCCGTCGTGTACGCGGGCATGATCGCGGACGGGCTGCTCAGCCTCGGAGATCCCTACGCGGACCTTCTCGTGGCCCGTACGGCAGCGGACACGGACAGCGACGGAGAGCCCGCCGTCGATCCTTACATGGCGTGCGGAGCGGCGGACAGCGGACAGCAGCTGCGCCGCGCCCTGGAAGCTGCTTACGAAACGGAGACAGAGAGCTGAGCTCATCAGCGCAGCGGAGGAGAGAAGAGAGACTATGAACGAGAGCGGAAGAGGATGGGGATTCCTGCAGCTGGACAGCCCCTTCATGCGTTTTCTGGGCGTCATGGCGGATCTGATGATCCTGAATATCCTGACGCTGCTGTTATGCATTCCGGTCATCACGGCAGGCGCTGCCTTCACGGCCATGCATTTCGTGCTGCTCAAGATCGTCCGCGGGGAGGAGAGCTACATCGCCAGGACGTTCTTCCGCGCCTTTAAGGAGAACTTCCGTCAGGCCACCATCCTGTGGGTGGGGATGCTCGCCATCTACGGGCTCCTGTTCGTGGACTGGCGCATCCTGCGGATGCAGGGCGACGAGTTCCCGGGGATCCTGCTGATCCTGCTGGTCGCTGCGCTCATCGTCGTATATCTGATCTCGCTGTATGTTTTCCCTGTGCTCTCGAGATACAGCAACACCCTCGGAGGGACGGTCAAGACGGCTTTTTCCATGACCGTCTTCGGGATGCTGACGCTGCGGACACTGGCGCAGGGCCTGCTGATGTTCGTGCCGGTGCTCTTTCTCATGGCGGGGGGCTACAGCGTGGACCCCATCTTCCTGGCTTTCTGTTTCACTGCGCCGGGATTCCTGCGGGCCAAGATGTACAGCGGGCTCTTCCGCAAGTATGAGGAGAAGGCAGTCTGACACGGCACGCTCCGCGGCGTATACGTCAGATATTTCTGGATAAGGAAGGTATTTAGAGATGCCGGATGTAAAAATGCATGATAAGATCCGCACCTATATCGATTACCTGATCGATAATTCGAGTGCAGAGGCCCCCATGTGGAACCTGGAAAAGATCCGCAGCGGGCTCCCGAACAAGTGGAATTATATCGACGGTTGCATGATCACGGCGATCCTGTCGCTGTATGAGATGACCGGGGAGAAGAAATATCTCGATTTTGCGGATACGTTCGTGGACTGGTTCGTACAGGAAGACGGATCGATCCGCACCTATGACGCCCACGAAAAGAACCTCGACAACGTCAATGCGGCCAGGAACCTGTTTACCCTGTACGATCTGACCGGCAAGGAGAAGTATCGCCGCGCCATCGAGACGGTCCGGCGCCAGCTGGACATCATGCCGCGGACCAAAGCGGGCAACTTCTGGCACAAGGACATCTATCCCTGGCAGGTCTGGCTGGACGGCCTGTATATGGCCCAGCCTTTCTACATGCAGTATGAGACCCGCTTCAACGGCATGGCCAACTGTGAGGACAGCTTCCGGCAGTTCGTGAACGTGGAGAAACTCATGCGCGACCCCAGGACCGGCCTCTATTTCCACGGCTACGACGAGAGCCGGGAGATGTACTGGGCGGATCCGGAGACGGGCTGCAGCCCGAATTTCTGGCTCCGTGCGCTGGGGTGGTTCTCCTGCGCGCTGGTGGAGACTGCTTCCGTGATGGACGAGTCGCTCTACTACGAGCGCAGATATCTGCAGAAGATGCTGCGGGATCTGGCGGAGGCGCTGATCCCCTACCAGGATCACAGCGGCATGTTCTGGCAGCTGGTGGACAGGATCGGAGAGGAGGGCAATTATCCCGAGACTTCCGGCACTGCACTGATCGCCTATGCGCTCCTCAAGGGAGCCCGGCTGGGATATCTCCCGTATCGCTTTGCGGATATGGGCGAGCGGGCCGTAGAGGGGATCATCGACCGGTACCTGGTCGAAAACGAAGACGGGACACTGGGCCTAGGCGGGATCTGCCTCGTGGCCGGTCTCGGAGGGAAGCAGCACCGCGACGGTTCCGCTGCGTATTATTACAGTGAACCGGTCGTGCAGAACGAGGCCAAGGGTACGGCTCCATTTATCCTTGCCTACACGGAACTGCTCAGAAAACCTGCCCCCCGCAGGTGACAGAAATGGAGGGTCATCGTGTACTTTTCGATCACGGATACCTTTAACCGCAGTGTGACACTGGAGGTGGAGACACCGTGCTGCTATGAGACAGAGCAGCCCCACATCGTCCTGCTGAACGGCAGGGAGATACTGCGCACCACCAGAAATGTCATCTCGCTGCCCGGTCTTGAACCGGACACGGAGTACACAGTACAGATCTGCGACACGGCGGAGACAGCGGAACAGGACAACTTCTCCCTGACCTTCCGCACCCGCAGGGAGAGTTTTCTCCTGGACGTCCGCAGATTCGGCGCTGCCGGAGACGGCGTGAAGCAGGACACCGCCGCGCTTCAGGCGGCCATCATGGCCTGCCCGGCGGCCGGAACGGTCTATTTTCCTGCCGGCACTTACCTGACCGGACCGCTCTTCCTGAAGAGCGACATCACTCTCTGGCTCGGCGAGGACGCCCGTCTGCTCGGGCTGCCCGACCGGCGGGACTACCCGGTACTCCCGGGCATGACACCCGGCACGGATGAGAAGAGCGAGTACCCCCTGGGCACCTGGGAGGGAAATCCGCTGGACAGTTTTGCGTCCCTGATCACCGGGATCGGCGTGGAGAACGTGGACATCATCGGCCCAGGCACGCTGGACGGCGGCGCGCAGTACGGCGACTGGTGGGTCCGCAGCCGGGTCAAACGCATCGCGTGGCGTCCCAACACGGTGTTTTTAAGCGGCTGCCGGAACATCCGCATGCAGAACCTGACTGTCTGCAATTCCCCCAGCTGGACTGTCCACCCTTATTACAGCGATGATCTGCGCTTTGTGGATTTGTCCATCTCCAATCCACCGGATTCCCCCAACACGGACGGCTTCGACCCGGAGAGCTGCACCAATGTGACGCTGCTGGGGACCAGGATCTCCGTCGGGGATGACTGCATCGCCATCAAGAGCGGCAAATACTACATGAGCCGCGAACACTACAAGCCCACCCGTTCGGTGAAGATCCGCAACTGTCTCCTGGAGAGGGGACACGGCAGCGTGACCATCGGCAGCGAGATCGCCGGAGGCGTGATGGACGTGCACGCAAGCAAATGCGTCTTCTCCGGCACGGACCGGGGACTGCGGATCAAGACCCGCAGGGGCCGCGGCGACCGCTCGGTGCTGACAGATCTGGTATTCGAGGATATCCGGATGGAAGGCGTCCACATGCCGGTCACCGTCAATATGTTCTATTACTGCGACCCCGACGGCCACAGCACCTATGTGCAGGACCAGAACAGGATGCCCGTGGATGAGCGGACGCCCAGGGTGGGCACCATCACCATCCGCCGCGTGGAGTGCTATGATGCCGACGCCTCTGCTGTCTGCGTCTACGGACTCCCCGAACAGCCGGTGGAGAAGATCGAACTGGAGGATGTCAGCGTGAGTTTCCTCCCCAGGACACGGCGCAAAGCCCAGTGCCCTCTGATGATGGACGGCCTCAGCCCCATGACCGGCAAGAGCTTCTTCTTCAAAAACGTGGAGGAGGTCAGCCTGCGCCGCGTGCGCATCGCCGCCGCCGATGATGCTGAGCCGGAACTCTACGGTGTGAAGGCCTTCCGCGCGGAGAAACTCAAATACCTGAAGAGAAGGAAGACCGCTCCCGCGCAGGAGAAATAATACGAAAGATACTGTACGGAAGACGCGATACATAGAAAATGATACGACAGGGGAAGCCGCATTTTTCAAATGCGGCTTCCCCTGTTTGATTAGGTAAGTATTGTACCTATTGTGTTGCATTAAGACCTGTATGAGTGACAGGAGAGTCTTGTTAACCATCTTCCGGGGCAGCTGTCAAGGAACCGGTGTACCTCGCCGGAGGCGTCCTTGACAGCTGTCCCAGAAGACGGTAGAGGGTTGACAAGAGGTGCTTACGCACCTCTGCCTCCAAGGAGGCCGGTGAACGTTATAGGTGCGGTGATATTTGGATAATTTCACCGCGGAAACAACGATATGGTCGGAGAACGTTATTGCTGCGGTGATATACGGAAGATTTCACCGCGGAAACAACGATATGGTCGGAGAACGTTATTGCTGCGGTGATATACGGAAGATTTCACCGCAGAAACAACGATATGGTCGGAGAACGTTATTGCTGCGGTGATATATGAGAAATATCACCGCAGCAATAACGATGGCAACGATGGATCAGCTGTCAAGGAACCGGCCAGGCTTCTGAAATAGTCAGCTGCGGTCCGCCCGGCGGACCCGCCCCAGATGCCGCTCGAAGCCGCCGCTTTCGATGAACGCAGCCAGCACGTACTGGTCAAAAACAGGCACCGTGCAGGAGTAGAAGCCCAGCTTCTCCTGATATTGCTGCAGCAAGGCGTCCGGGAGGACCATGTAGGCGACGCGGATCCCCGGGCCGATGCTTTTCGAGAAGGTGTTCATGTAGATCACGCGCCCCTCTGTGTCCATGGCATAGAGGGGCTCGATCGGTTTGCGGAAGAAAGAGATCTCCGAGTCAAAATCGTCCTCGATCACATACGCCCCTCTCTGCTGCGCCCAGCGCAGGTATTCCGTGCGCTTCCGGCCGCTGGCGGTGACACCCGAGGGATAGGAGTGAAAAGGCGTCACGTGCAGCACCTCCGCATTGGTCTCGGCAAGGGCTTCCGACGTGATGCCGTCCCTGCCCATGGTCAGGTGCTCCACCATGGCGCCGCAGGCGCGGTAGACTCTCTCTATTTTCTCGTAGGAGGGCGACTCGATCCCGAAGATGACCTGCCTCCCGAACAGCTGCACGAGCATCCCGTACAGATACTCCGCGCCGCTTCCGATGATGATGTTCGACGGCTGCACGCGCATGCCCCGGTACCTGCCGAGGTAGGCGGCGATGGCATTGCGCAGGACGGCGCACCCCTCGTGGGGCGGTTTACGCAGCAGGATGTCCGGCTGTTCCGAGAGGATCCGACGGATGATCCTGGCCAGGCCGGCCGATTCATAGAGATTGCTCTCATCCGCGCTGCCGGTCTCCGGCCGGTCCTCGGGCAGTTTCTGCAGGACCATCTCCTGTGCGGCGCCGCTCCTGAGGCCCGCCGGCCGGCTCACATAGAAACCGCTCCGAGGCCTGGCTTCGATATACCCCTCCTCCTCCAGCATGGCGTAGGCGTTCTCCACCGTGACCACACTGACGGACAGGTGTTCCGCCAGGTCCCTCTTGGAGGGCAGCCTCTCTCCCTCCCTGAGCTCTCCCTTCAGGATATCCTCCCTGATCAGTTCATACAGGCGGACCGTTTTGGTCCTGCCGCTGCGGTTCTTCAGATCGTAGGTCCGCATCCGTTTTCTCCCTTATCCGATCCAGGTTCATCCCTCCAGGCAGGATCCGTCTGCCTGGGATCCATCCGCCCGGGATCCATCCGCCTGGGATCCATCCGCCCGGGATCCATCCGCGCAGATCACCGTTTTGCCGCGGTCCGTCTCCACATGAGCAGGCTGATCAGAAAGACCCCCGTACAGGGCACGAGGATCACGCGCATCCCCGCCCGTATGCCCAGGTGATCCGCCACCACGCCGATCAGCCAGGGAAAAAAGATCGCGCTCGTGGACGCGGCAGACAGCATCACGCCGACTGTCCGCGAATTCATCCTCTCCCCGATCCCCGCTGCGGTAGTCGGAAAGACGCCGCCGATCGCCAGTGAATACAGGGTCAGCGCGAGGATCGCCGGGGCCGCACGCTCCGCGGTCACCAGCGCCAGCATCGTGCAGGTCACAGCGGCACTCATCCCCGCGACTGCACGGTAGAGATTCTTCGGGCGGAACACAAAAGTCGTCATCAGGCGGCTGATCAGGATCGCCGTCCACTGGATCGTCGTCGTGTAGGTGCTGAGCGTGCCGCTGAGGATCCCTTCTGATTTGTAATAGCTCACTACCCAGCCGTTCACGCTGTTCTCGACGCCCATGCTGCAGAAGAGCATCAGCGTCAGGAGCCAGAACGCGGGATCTCGCAGGAAGTCGTTCGAACCAGTGCCTGCAGCCTGCTCCCCTTTGAAACTCCCCTCCGGGAGCCCGGCCCGGTAGAACAGGGTCCAGCTCAGCAGACCCGCTGCCGCCAGGCCGACGGGCTGCAGCAGGATCCCGGTGTGCATCGCTTTCCCGACTGCTCCGCAGATCCCTATCACCGCCGGGCACAGGAGCGCGCCGACTGCGAAAAAAACGTTCTGCAGTGCGACTCCTTTGGTCCTGTCATCCGTATAATTGCCCACCATGATCATGCACTTGTTCATGCTGACGCCCCGGGCGATGCCTGCCAGAAAGAAAGCAAAGAGCAGCAGCACGGGATTGCCCGTCAGGCTCATGAGCAGAAAGCCAAGGAAGAAACCCGTGCCTAGCAGAAGCGTCGTCCGCCGCTCGCCGAGCCTGGCCGGCAGGACTCCCGAGGCATAGTTCCCCAGCATGTTGCCGACGCTCAGCATGGATACCATCGTCCCCATCAGACTGTAGCGCAGGCCGTAGTGATCCTGCAGGATGCTCACGATGATCCCCGGCGAGATGGCGCACAGGCCGCACAGGCCGTACACCGCAAGCCCGGTCCGATAGTACCGCCTGCTGACAGGATCGGGGCGGGATATCCGCTCTTCAGGCGTTCCTCTCTCTGTTCCCATCGCGTTTCCTCCTTTTCCTCAGAATAGCAAAAAGACAGGATAAATGCGAGTCCGGCCGGCGCTTTCCGCTTGAATCCGCAGGCCTGTTTCTGCTATGGTTATATAGCAGAATACACTAACCCGTCAGGAGTCCGAAATGCATACTATCGATAATACTTTTGATCTGTCCTACTGTCTCGACACTTTACAGAAACTGCTGGCCGTCGACAGCACGACCGGCCAGTACGAAGCCATCCAGGCCCTGCTCTGCGAGATCCTGGACGGGCTCGGCTATCCTTATCAGGTCACCCACAAGGGCGGCGTCATCGTCGATTTGAGCGGGATCTCCTCGGCGGGAGGCGTCTCCTCCGCGGGCGATATCTCCCCCGCACAGGAAAATGGCGGGCCCCTCGTCGTGACGACACACCTCGACGACATCGGCCTGATGGTCCGTCATGTGAACGCAGACGGCACCCTGAACGTCTGCCCGGTCGGCGGGCTCTATCCCTTCTACTGCGTCACGGAGAATGTCCGCGTTTATTCCCGGGACGGCAGTATTCACACCGGCACGGTCTGCCGCACGCCCAATTCGATCCATGTGACCGAAGAAGAACTGCGGAACGTGCTGCCCGATTTCCGCACCAATGTCTGCGTCGTCCTCGACGAGGACGTGCACAGTGCGGCGGACGTCCGTGCCCTCGGTATCGACACCGGAGACGTCATCGCACTGGAGCCGCGCTTTACGCAGGCGGGCGGATATCTCAAGTCCCGTTTTCTCGACGACAAGGCGGCCGCAGCCATCCTGCTGACGGCCATGAAGGCCATAAAAGAAGCGCCGGAGCTGCGGCCACGGCGCAAAGTGTATGTGTATTTTGCCATGTATGAGGAGATCGGGCACGGCACCTCCTGGCTGCCCGACGGCGTCCGGGACATGCTCGCCATCGACATCGCCCCGACCGGTCCCGACCAGAACTCCGACGAGCACAAGGTCTCCATCTTCTGCAAGGATTCCCGCTATCCCTACCACTGGGGCATGACCAATGAAATGCGGGAAGCCGCCATCGCGGCCGGCGTGGACTACGTGATGGACATCTTCACGCCTCACTACGGCACCGACTGCGACGTCAGCCTCGTCGCCGGCTACGACATCCGCCATGCGGCGATCGGCTTTGGCACCGCCAACAGCCATGGCTACGAGCGCACACACATCGACGGCCTCCGCAACACCTATCAGCTGCTGATGGCGTATCTGCAGCGGTGAGCGCCGCCGCTGAGGGAGACGGTGCAGTGCGGCAGGCAGGTCGGTGCTGCGGACCGGTCTGGATGTCGCTGTACGATAAATGGGACTGATCACCGGCAAAAAGGGCTGACGCACGACGTGCGCCAGCCCTCTCTAAGCCTTAACAGTATAATTGATACGATCTGCTGCTCCTTACAGGCCGTCTGGTGCGGCCTGCCGCTCCCGCATCATTCGATCGCGATGATCTTCTTCTCAGGCAGCTTCTTCGCTTCCTTCTTCGGGACTTCCATCTTCAGGACACCGTCCTTGAAGGATGCCTTGACGTCCTCCTCGGTCAGGTACTCGCCGACGTAGAAGCTTCTCTGCATGGAGCCCATATAGCGCTCCTGGCGGATGAGCTTGCCTTCCTTCTTCTCCTCCTGGTTCAGTTTCTTCTCCGCCTTGACGGTCAGATAGCCGTCGTGCAGCTCCAGGTCGATGTCCTCCTTGGCAAAGCCGGGCAGATCCACATCGATCTCGAAGTGATCCTCGTGCTCTCTCACATCGGTCCGCATGATTCTGTCGGCGTGACGGCCGTACAACTTGCGCTCGGTCCTGTCAAAATCCCTGAAATCCGGGAACTGGAACCAATCATCAAAAAGATTCTCACCAAATACGCTGGGTACTAACATCGTATTGCCTCCTTTTTATTTGTGGGCGCCGGTTCCGGAACAGCTCCGGTACTGCAGGTCCTTGTCTGCGGCTCCCTGTGTCCCGTTGTTCCGTCGCCTTTGTTTTATTTGTTCTAAGTGTGTTATAACACTTCTGTTAGCACTCGTCAAGAGGGAGTGCTAACAATTCTTGATATTTTTTTGTGTCCCCGGAATAATACGGATATGCTATAATACTCCCTTGAAACAAGACGGTCGTTCGTCTTATTGTGTCTGTGTGATCACTTTCCTGTGTGATCGACTCCATCCGATGTAAAGGAATGCAATGAAACAGAGATCCTCCTCCGCCCTCATGGTCATCGCCAGTGCGGTCCTCTGGGGCCTCTACGGCTCCATGGCAACAGTCCTCCTGAATATGGGAATGGAGCGAAACGCGCTGACCCTCCTGCGTTTCCTCGTGACCGCAGGTTCCATCGGGCTCCTGATCCTTCTGAGGGATCCGAAGCAGTTCCGCATAAAAAATAGAGACCTTCCGCTTTTTATCGCGAACGGTCTCCTCAGCCTGCTCTTTTTCATCTACTGCTATACTGCGTCGATCCGCCTGACCAAGGTGGCCACGGCAGCCGCCCTGCTCTCCACTGCTCCGGCCATCGTCATGGTCCTGTCCGCGATCCTGTTTAAGGAACGGATGACGCCCCTGAAGATCCTCTGCTGCATCCTGGCCGTGGCGGGATGCGCGTTCGCGTCGGGCCTGGCCGGAGACCTTGCTGCGTCGGCAGCTGCGTCTTCCTCTGCGGCTGCGTCGGGAGGGGCTGCGTCAGGAGCCGCCTCTTCTCTCTCCGCCGCCGGGATCCTCTTCGGGCTGGGAGCCGGCCTGGGCTACGCCCTCTACACCATCTTCAGCCGTATGATCCTGAACCGGGGCTACAGTGTCTACACCAACATATTCTTTAGCTTTTCGATCGGTCTCGCAGGGCAGCTGGTCCTCTCCTGCGCGGACGGGAGCGCTGTTCAGCTCGCAGAATCGCCGGTCCGACTGGTCCTGGGTATTCTCTGCATGATCCTGACCGGTCCGCTTGCCTACGGACTCTATACCACCGGCATGCAGGGGATGGAGAACTCCCGCGCCGCCCAGCTGGCCGCCATCGAGCCCGCGACCGCCGCGGTCCTGGGCAGTTTCCTGCTCCGCCAGCCCCTCTCCCTCTGGGAGGGTCTGGGCATAGGCATGATCCTGCTGTCCGTGGTACTGTCGGGGAAAGGATGACTTGCCTCATGAAATGGGAAATTCTCTGGATCGCACTGGCGGTCCTGTGCATCGTATATGGCTGGATGGTCCTCAGCACCGCCTCCGGCACCGCGTTCTGGCTGGTGTGGATGGCTATGGGAGGCCTGCTTCTGGTGTGCGCGGTCTGCGCGAGACTGCACGTGTGGGGCCGGCTGCCGGGTATCCTGCGGACGGTCGTTCTCACCGCAGTCGTCCTCGGCATCGCTCTGTTCGTCTTCGTGGAAGCGCAGATCGTCCGCGCCTTCCGCTCGTCCCCGGAGCCCGGCCTGGACTGCGTGATCGTCCTCGGTGCCCAGATGCGGGCGTCCGGTCCCAGCACTGTCCTGCGTTACCGCCTCGACGCTGCCGCCGCCTACCTGCAGGAAAATGAGGATACGCTCTGCGTCGTCTCCGGCGGGCAGGGGCCTAACGAGCCCTGCACGGAGGCGGAGGGCATGCGGGACTATCTCCTCTCCCGCAGGATCGACGGGAAAAGGATCCTGCTCGAAGCAGGATCCGGCAACACCAAGGAAAATATCGAATTCAGCAAGAAGGTCCTCGCGGAGGCACTCGGTGCTCCTTCCGCCGATGATCCGGCGGTCCTCGGTCTCCGCATCGGTGTCGTCACCAACAATTTCCATGTCTACCGCGGCTGCGCTATCGCCCGGAAGGCAGGTTTCGCACACGTGTCGCCCCTCCCTGCCGGCAGCACGCCCCTCTTCCTCCCCAACAACATGCTGCGGGAGTTCCTGGGCGTCGTCAAGGACCTGCTGGCCGGGAATATCTGACTATGTGAATAGGGCTTACGGCCGCACAAAGCTCGTAAGCCTCACACGACTTTTATACAAATGGGGCTTACGGCTGCAACAGCACGTAAGCCCCATTCATTCTCCCCACAGTCAGGAATCGTTCAATTCTCAGATCTCCATCAGCTCGCTGTAAGCCTTCAGCGCGCCGTCGGTCTCGTGGGCGAGGACCTTCTTGGCGAGGATCTTGCCGAGCTGGACGCCTTCCTGGTCGAAGCTGTTCACGTTCCACACGAAACCTTGGAACATGACCTTGTTCTCGAAGTGCGCCAGGAGCGCGCCGAGAGCTTCGGGTGTGAGCTGCTTGCCAATGATCAGGCTGGACGGACGGCCGCCATCGAAGTTCTTGTTCAGGTTATCGTCCTTCTTGCCGCAGGCAAAAGCCATGATCTGGGCGACCACGTTGGCGGCCAGTTGCTTCTGGCTGGTGCTGCCCTGGATGTCGGCATCCATGCCCGCCTGGTTCTCCTTGAAACCGACGAACTGCATGGGGACGATGGTCTTGCCCTGGTGCAGGAGCTGGTAGAAGGAGAGCTGGCCGTTGGTGCCGGGATCACCGAAGATGATGGGGCCGGTGACGTAGTCCCCGGGCTAC
>ODAI014311158.1_pt1 | contig 14683 bp, 16 predicted proteins | sample 1539321 | NCBI WGS metagenome assembly ODAI01 (sample SAMN02144231, study PRJEB22623) | gut metagenome | biome: sheep rumen | host: Ovis aries | place: New Zealand
AAAAGAAAAGACCCTCAAGCAGAAACTTGCTAAGAAGGAAAAAGAGAAAGAGTTATTGGTTCATGAAATCATGATTCTAATCCTTAACACCAATCTTGAAATCCTTGAACACACTAACGGACTCGTCACGGATGAAATAAAAACAAAGTCTGAAGAACTGCAGAAAGGTTTTATGGCATTGACAGCAGAGATCGATGCATTAAATAAAGAATACCAAATGGTACTAGACCTTACTTCAGAATTTCAGAAAAAGATAAATACAAAACTCTAAATTCGATACCCCTGGGTATTTCCCAGGGGTATTAATTTTTAATGATATATTATCCTTATGACGTGAGGGAGAAACCCGTACGACTAGTAAATATTAAATTCCCGGGCTATATCTACTATTGTTGTAACGTGCTAACTTCCCATGAAAGATAGACGTCACAAAAATAAATCATAAGGAGGAATTAACATGAAAACTGTAAACGAGGTTATGGCTAAGGCTAAAGGCGAAGGTAATTAGAATAAGATTCTCACTGGTAAGGGAGCATTCTCCCAGGCAGGCTTCGGCGATTTAGTTAATGCACTGGTAAATGACACTACCTACACCGTAAATACATACGACAAGGAGGGTAACGTTGCCGACAAAATCAATCTCTCAGAAATGATCAGAGCAGATCTTAAGAAGACACTTGAGAACGCTAAGTATCCTCAGAAGTCTGAAAGCTCTGTACTTGATACTGTAGAGATCAGCACAAAGAATATTGCTAAGGCTATTCCTTACATCGTTAGCGAGCAGATCAGATGTGGGAAAAAGTTTGACATTCCCGCAGGTCCTAAGACAGCAAATTCGTCTGTATACCTTGCAGACGTTGAAGGAAGAACCAAAGAAGTTGATTTAAGAGATCCTAGATCCCAAGAGATCAAAGGAACTGTAACAATCAAAACAAAGGATTCTGTTGCTGTTAAAGTTAAATCGCCCGTACCTGAATTCCTTACACAGAAAACAAGGAAAGACACAAACGGGAAAGTGATCGACTGATGACAGACGATTGGTCACACGACTCATTTGCAGATTATTTACAGAGCATATTTAAACCTGATGAATTAATAGAATCATCTGGCATCGGAGATGTATACATCCTTAAGTATAAAAATTTCTACCTTAAAGTATATCCCGATGAGGATCGTGAGGATCATTATTTCATTAAACGTTACCGTTACTCACAACGGGTTGAGCGACCAATATCGGTCGAGTGGGTAACTGGTAATGGACTATCTGAGTATGCTAAGAAATTGACGATCTAAAATACGGGAGAGGAGGCTAACACCTCCTCTCTCCTATTTAGTCGTTAAAACGGAGATGATCACAAATGATATCCAAAGATAGATTAAATAAAGTATTTAAGGCTCTGAAGAGGAGAAGTGGTAGAATAATAGTATTGATAATAATAACTTCTGCAGCAGCTGCGAATAGCAGACGTAATACATCAGAGGAGCCTCCAAAGAATGTCGATACTATTACCACTATTGAAACTACAACCGAGTCCACTACAGAGGAACCTGTAACGGACGTTGTTAAATAAAAATGGACGTGTTGCCGGGGACATGTCCTATCAATATGATATATTAACTACGACATCAATCTAATCTATGATGATCGGAGTGATTATATTGAATAAAGACCTATGGTTTCCATGTCTATATCTAGACAACATGACTTACATTGGTCGTTGTGAATGGTGTCCACGTTGTACTACATGTGACACTTACGCATCAATGATCAATGACTACTATGATGAAAGTGAGGAGGGAAATTAACCCTCCTCATATTTTTTGCCTTACATACACTCCGAACGTCTCTTATAATGTTAATAAGTCATAAAAGAAGGAGGTTAGAGTTATGAGTACAAATACAAATATTATTGATGGCAATCTTTATGTACTTAATGACCCGACTAATCCGGCTAGTTCGCAGTCGGCTAAAGTAAATCCTAGTACAACACTCGATCAGGTCTATGACCAGACTGATATAGACAATACTACGTCGAAATATAAAACTCTCCGGAAGATACTTGAAGACTTAGAAGAGTTAATCCACCAGGGTGGAGATATCACATTCCCCGTTACATCTGTAAATGGAAAGAGTGGATATAATGATTATAATAATTCGGATATCGAATTAACGGCGATGGATATCAAATTTGAGGGAGATACTCCTGTATATAATGCGATCAAGGAGGCACAGGATAATACTCAGGGAATGAGTATAGCAATGGACGAGCTCAGGGAGTTAGTAGACGAATTACTTACTGAACTTGAAGGTCATATTGCAAATTATGCTAACCCTCATAATGTTTCAGTTAACTCCATTAATAGTAATGGAAAATTAACCGAATTCGTGGCGAGGATGATCGCTGATCATTTGAATGATAGTTCTCTGGATAATAGTCATGGTAAACTCAGAGCATTGATTAATGATTTATCATCAATCGTTAAAAGCTCTAGTACGGGTAATACGATACTGACACAGAGAGTTACATCAGTCGGTAATAGGATAACATCCCACGAGAACAGTACGAATCCTCATGCGACCATATTCGCAACTAAAGAGGATCTGTCTAATAAAGTCAATATAATTGTAGAGCATGCAATATCGGCTACGGATGGTAAATATCCTACTGTATATGCTGTATCCGAATATATCAAGCAAGTATTGAATGCATATGAATTCCCCGGTGATGCGATATCTAATGTAGTCGTGGTAGGTCCTGATCAATATGTAAAGGAATTACCAGAGCCTACTCAAGAAGAATATAATAAGAGGAATCTGTATGTATTGCCAAACGGTCTTATGCGTGGTGGAGTATCTACCAGCAATGGTAAGATGGATATTGCAAGACTAATAAAAATTGAAACTGGCGGTTATTATACATATCTATATGAGGTAACTACAGTAGGACCGTATAGCACATTTGATTCCAGATATTTCAAGTACAATAATGAGAGTGGTCTGACTATATTGGTTGATAATCTGATTGATGATATCTTTACCCAAGAGGGTAGAATACAGTCTACCATCGCGATGTTGGTAAATCGTCTTATAGCTGCCTGGATGAATGATTACTATACCAAGGATGATATAGATTCTATGAATCTAGTCGGTGATATAGAACTTCAATCCGGTAGTAATGACGGTACCATTAAGTTGGTGGGTACCAAACATGAAGATGGTGCTGAGGTACCATTCCAATATGAAGTATCCGTTAAGGGTCTTAAGGCGTTAGCGTATAAGGATAAAGTAGAGAGTGTTGACATTGATGACGGAGCAGTTACCAATGGCAAAATCGGTCAACGAGAAGTAACCGGTGATAAGATCGCCAATACTACCATTACATCCGAGAATCTCTCATTACCGTATAACCATATCTACGGTAACATGTTTAATGAAGATACTAATGAAGTAGAGCCGATTGATGTATACTGGTTTGCTGACTTCGTTATTAACCGCTTCATTGAATACTTTGACTTCGCTGTAATTGATGACCAGACCATCATAGAGGATGCTGCAGAGATATACGCTAGAATAGTAGGTGAGCTTGATCCTACCAATACCCTCAACTTCTACTTGGAAGATGATGGTGAATTGATAATGACATTCCCTGGTATTTATGCGGAATATCATGATCCTGATGTTCGAGTTGAAGATGGTAATCTTGTAGTATATCTTGACGATGACGATGCAAATCTCACCATCATAGAGAAGATATTAAAGACATATGAGTTCTTTATCCAGGATGATAATCTCTATATGAAAGTACCTGTATCATATGCAACTCTTTCAAGAGTAACGATATTATGATTTCAATTGGTGTGGGGTATAATAAGCCCCACACCAATTTACTTTAAGTATTAATATATTTCATTGGGGGTGTAATACAATGCTGATTAAAAAGTTAGAGAAGCCAGTTGTGCTATACAAAGAGCAGTATGACAGATTAGCGGTAAAATTATTTGGGTCTAATTTGATTGACAGGTTATCCATGGAGATGGATGGTATAATATTCAAATCCAGGTACATGCTCAAGAATAATCTTGATATAGATAAAATGCCAGAGATGAATGACATATTCGGCGATAAGGTAATACAGATGAGGAAATGTGTTACCGCCATACTCCAGGAGATGTTGATTATTGCTGGAGTAGATATGAGTACCGTAGAGGATATATTCATTAATGATATGAAGATAGATCCCATATATGTCAAACTTGAATTAGCGGTCTTATCTAATTCGGATGAGACCTTAAATAAGATCGATACAAATATACCGGAGGATACTCCGTGGAATATATTCCCAGATAAGTATTTTCGCTTCGGTACTGAATCATATAATGATGGTGTAGCGAAGGCATTCCCAGAATTATTTGAGCAGAAGCATCTGGATATTGGTACCGGTAATGATGGGGATGTATTTGTACACTCCGTAACGTTACAGACTACTGAATCTTGTAATCTGAATTGTACCTACTGTTACCAACACTCCAAAACACCAATGAGAATGTCATTTGAAACTGCCAAGAAATTCATCGACGGTTTATTGGAGAATAAATATGACTATGTAAATCAGTATAATTCACCCGCAGTGATATTGGAGTTCATTGGCGGTGAGCCACTAATCGAAATCAAATTAACTCGTAAAATATATGAGTACTTCCTTAAGCGGGCGTATGAATTAAATCATCCTTGGTTTACAATGCATCGACTTAGTCTGTGTTCTAATGGATTAGCATACTTCGATAAGGATGTACAGAGCTTCTTCAAGGACTATTCATCCCAGATATCCTTCAATATATCAATTGATGGTAATAAAGAGCTGCATGATGCATGCCGTATTCAACCGAACTCGGAGGGATCCTATGATATTGCAATGATGGCTCTGGATCATTATAACAGGAATTATACTCCTGAACGTAATTCCAAGATGACCTTATCTCCTCAGAATATCAAATATCTATTTGACTCCGTAAAGGATTTCATCGATAAGGGTATGAGAGTCATAAACATCAACTGTGTATTCGAAGAGGGATGGACTCCAAAGGAGGCTAATATCGAATATACTCAGCTAACTAAGCTAGCGGACTATTTATTGGAGAATGATCTCGAGCATTTATATATCGCCATATTCAATGAACGACAGGAAGCTCCCCTCCCTGCGTCTAATAACTCTTGTTTCTGTTTTAAGGGCGATACTTTGGTATCAACACCTTCTGGGTCCAAGAAAATATCGGACCTCATGATAGATGATGAGGTCTATAGTGCATCATCCACAATTAACAGGGTAAGACAGATGCATTCATATTATTCGGATGATAATGTGAAAATGTTTGTCAACGGAGTACTTCCCATTAGATGTACTTCAGATCATAAGGTACTAGCTCGTAAAATAGAGATACATAACAAAAGGGCTGAGTTAGGAGCTCCAGCATTCCACCCAGTTAGTGAACTACGTAGAGGAGATAGAGTAGCACTGCCAAAGTTACGTTTACGTGGTAAATATTTTAAACAATCGATATACATGACATCCGGTATGGCTAGAGCTATTGCCCTATACTTACAACACGGATTTCTTGGTGAGAATGGTGATGTTATAATCAGACTCAAGAAGGATACTGATGATAGAGCTCGATATATACTTGAATATGCAATGTTAAAGATACAAGTAAAGAAGACTAGTAACGGTATATTATACCGTATACCGAAGATAGTATCAAATGAAAAGCATGAGTTATATAACCGCTTCTATTCCAAGGTATGTAGGTCATGTGGTAGTAATGAACACAATAAACACATACCGCAGATGATAATGAAATCTCCAAGATCTATAATCAGAGATTTTATGAATGAATTGTGTTATTTCAATCGCAACAACGGACGTACCACGTTGATATATAAGTCATGCAAGTTGGCTAATGATGTAGCATTGTTATTACGATCATTCGGGAAGAATCCTGCATGTACTCAACACATTAAAGATGGGATAGAAGTATACGAAATTAATTTAAAACGTAATGGATTATTCTTTGAGGATGATATGATGGATGTACTATGGAGTGAGGTTCAATTAATAACAAAGGACGAAGCGTATCAGGTATACTGCCCTACATTGGAACATGAAATATACGATGAACACACATTCATCGCTAATGGTATTGCAGTTGAAAACTGTGGTGGTAATGGATCAATGTTGGCAATGAGACCGAATGGACAATTCTATCCATGCTTAAGATATATGCCTACATCCGTTGGTACTGATGTAAGGGATCTATCAATCGGAAATGTTAATACTGGCATAATAGGTCGTAGTGAAGGATCTGAAGTATTGGCTATGTTAGATGCCATCACTAGAAGATCACAAAATACTGATGTATGTTATGAATGCCCGATTGCGAATTCATGTGCATCATGTTTAGCATTAGGACATACAGTATTCGGAGATCCCGGTAAGAGAACTACATTCATCTGTGTGATGGTAATAGCTCAAGCATTAGCAAATGTGTACTATTGGAATATGTTGGCATTAAAACATCCAGAGTGGGATATGCCAGTACGTAGAAATATGGTACCGGATGAGTGGGCGTTATTAATCATAGACGAGGAAGAATTAGAGAAGTTAAAATTCATAGAATGTAAAGCAATGGAACAAAAACTGATGAATGAATAAGGGAATTATAACCCAGGGCTAAGCCCTGGGTTATAACCTTTCTACATTGGAGGAGCCATATGAGAAACCATCTGTAGGTCTAACATTAAGAATTAGCTGTATAAGTTACAGTCACCTTCACACCAGCCGCTACCATAGTACCAGTTATAGTGGTCTTGTCAGGCGTAGCACCTTCAACTGTGGGAACGTTATAGCTGTATTTCTTACCTACTGTGTAAGTTCTTGTATATGTAGGAGGAACTTCAATCGTTGAACCTTCTGCAGCCTTGAACTCAATAACAAGATCAGCCTTTGTAGGTGTAACTACAACATCATCACCGGGACCCTCTGTAGGGGTAGAGGGAGTGTCAGAGCTAGGAGTCTGTAACTCTTTTACAAGCTCAGGAGCTACTGTAGCCCACTCTTCTTTTGTAAGCTGTACATTGGGTACATAATTATTGAAGATGTAAAGAAGGCCTGCTGATAACACCTTAGCTGCTTCTTTGACTTTACCACCAGCTATCAATTCGTTAACTGTTGCCATATTTATCTTCTCCTTTCATTTAAGAAATTATTCCTAGTATTCTAGGTTAAACTATTGTATTTCTAAGTAACTGTATTGAAAACGACTTATTAAATGTATTTTAACTATCTAGAATGGAGGTGAATTACGTTGAAAGACAATTTATATTCCAATAAAGATTTTCGTGATTTAATAAATCGTATTAATGCAGAATTCAAACGCAGATCTACATATAAATGGTATAACCCGTTAACACCGCCTACAGTAGGAGAGGATAAAACTCCTCCTAGAGTAAAGGGTGTTAAAGATTATAATGGGAATAGAGTGACTCCTCCACTAACAGAGGGATCGTATACCATTAACACCCCGTCCAATATGTCCTTCAATCCCACTCGCAATATTTCACATGAAGATGTTGGTTCAAACCCCGCAGGTGTGGATGGAGATGAATATCCTACTACCAGTGCAGCGACATGGTCAGTTGATGAGGTAAGAAACTTCCTAATTGGATTATCCAAAATTAAGGACGTTGATTTCTTCTATGGACTAGATGAAGAACCTGGATTGGCATTCAGGGATCCTAAGAAGATAGAAGAGTTTATTGAGACTCTCGAGAGTGATCTTATATCAGCCAGGATTGATGACGAATGGCAGCCTGGAGAATATGAAGGAGAGGAAATAGATCCCGTAGCCGGTAGACTAAATTCCGCTAATTTCTTCGATGACTATGGAGTACCAGTTGGTACTAGTATTGAGGATGGACAGAAAGTGAATTTCGGTATCATAAATCCTGGACTCACACCGTTAGTCAGACGAGACGCAAGAGAACAGAATGCACAGCGTTGGTATGTTACTAATACCCAATATTACGGTGGTAATAGTATGACTCCAGAAGGGACTACAGCCGAGAAGGACTTTAATCCCAGGAATCCAAAGAAAAATCTTTACCCGTATAGTACCTATAGACCAGCGTATGCAGGTTCGAGTAAAAACTCCTGTGTTGGAGCATGTACTGGACTATGTTACCATACATGCGATTATGAGTGTAGTGAATCCTGTAGTAATACATGTCACGGTCGATGCGGTAATGCATGTACTTCTTCATGTGGTCAAAAGTGTGGATCTGGATGTGATTCCAGTTGTGAAATGTCATGCTCTACCGGTTGTAAGGATGATGCTGGACATGCATGTGTTAATGCCGGCGCCAAGTCCATAATAATCAGTACCAGCGGAGGTAGAGATGGTGTACCAGCAAGGGTAGATGTTAGAACCACTACATTCTCATGCTCTGGATGTTCATACTCATGTCAATTCTATCCGAATAGGAAGACAACATGTTGGGATGCTGGATGCATGGGTCAGTGCTTTACTAGCTGCAATACCGGATGTGCAACATCTTGTACTGGTGCATGTATCGGAGCTGATAGTTCCGCTGGCGGTACCGGTTGTAGCACACATTGTACAATGAACTGTGCTGGCGAATGCCGTACTACCTGTGAGATTGTATGTACACAAACATGCTTCACTGGATGTGTCACTGAGTGTACTGATAACTGTCTGAATGCATGTACTACCCAATGTGGAACTGGATGTTCTAATGGATGTACCGTTACATGTCTTGGATGTACATCAGAGTGTGTTGGTACATGTGCCGGTCTTACAGATTCCAGATCCTGCTCTGGATGTTCATCTCAGGGAGGATGTGCAGCTGAATGTTTGTTTGGGTGCAATAATAACTGCCTGAGTGTTGGATGTCGCGGAGTTTGTGCATCCGATAGTAGTACTGCATGTGACTCCAACTGTCGCAATAGTTGTTATTCATCATCATGTACATCACTCTGTGAGAATCAGTGTACCGATAGATGTACAACCTGTGTCAATACATGTGGACATTACTGTGGAGCATGTACTGGTGAATGTGACGCATCCTGTAGTAAGGCATGCAATATTGAATGTAGTCAAGAGTGTGCAAACTCATGCAGCCAGTCATGTTTGTCATCATGTACTGAAAGATGCAATGGATGTACTAACCTATGCTACTCATGTACAGCAGAGTGTATTGGTGTATGTTCATTTAGATGCGAAGTGACATGTACTCTCTGTACTAATAATTGCAGCCATTGGTGTGATACATCATGCGGTAGCAATTGTTTCGGTGACTGCTCCGGAGCATGCCATACTGGATGTTCAACATCATGCTTAGGGACTGTATCCAATAGAGAAACACAAAGGGAATCATTCCGAAAGATAAAAGGGTGATGAGTAATGGGAAAAATTAATAACGTCATATACAAAACATGTGATGAATATAGCACCAAGGACGCTGCTAAGTACTATTTCTATTCTAACATAATGGGGTTGAATGAGAACATAGATAATGAGTTCGTAAACTATTATGAAGATGAAATAAGGGCTAAGAACAAGGTCATTGGCGAACAGTCTAAGAAGTACGAAGTTAAGGCATTAATGTCGACCTCCGTGATGGCTATATCATCAGTAAAAAATAAATCAGTAGTGATAGTTGATACTTAAAAAATATGAGGGACCTTTAAAGGTCCCTCTGTTTTGTTATTGATTAAACTAACTCGTTGAAGAATTCCTTAAATGATTTCCATCTATAACGAAATTCCTTCTGTGCCAATTCGATGTTGAATGTGAACTCGACTTCGTCACCGAGGTTATCCCAGTCACGGAGTCTTGTATCTGACTTGTTGCAATGACACTGCCACTTGTAAGTTATTACGTCGCCGTCGTCTTTATTCTTGAACAGGGAGCTCGGAACAAGGCGGGGGATTTCTCCAGAGAAACACACTCTTGTTTCACCGTTGGATGTTTCGAATTCGAATCTGTGGTCGTTGATGTTGTCACAATTTTCTCCAACCAACCACATTTCCAACATTGACTCATTTTCAGGATCAATACCGTTGAGTTCGCAAGCTTTCGTTGCGTTCTCTCTAGTATGTGATATTAAGTAGTTCTTGATCTTTCCATGCTTGTTGGGGATTATGAAACCCTTGCAGTTTACAGTTGCTTTTAACATGATAATTACCTCCTTAATGTCTATATCTGTCAATTTCTCTTAATTTCCGTATTTTCTGGCTAAGTTCGTGATATTTTAATAAATCACTATACAAAGCCTCGAAACTTTCATAATTGAATTCGCTGTCTCTTTGTTTTAGGGTACATTCAAGTGTGACTTTAGCGATCTCACCCTCATCATCGTACGGGTCGCCCTTATACTCAGAATCATGGATTCTAGCGTATTGTTTTAAGAGAACAACATCTCCTTCCTTTTTGTCTTTGAATATTTCGGAAGGGAATTTTCGCGATAATCCTGACATTCCTGCAGGAAATATTACTGAATTCCCTTCCTTTACTCCAAATAGTGCGAAGTCTATACTCTGATCGTTACGGAACCAAAACCAGTTGAAGAGTGTATCTTCATTAAGCTTAACCCCGTTTAACTCGCAATTTTCTTTGATTTTGCACATGGACGGATTGCCACTATCAAGAATATATTTGAAATCCATAGTGAAGAACATTTCTGCAGCGGCTGTTGGTTCTGTCGGTGTTAGGAATCCTTCGCATTTAATTGTTATTTCTTTCATTTTTATAACCTCCTTAATGCTTTGATACTTCTTCTAACTCTGCGTAGAGCTTCTCAAATCTTCCTCTGTAGCCGTAACGACTACTGAGTTGTTCTAATGTACAAACGAAAGTTACTTCTGCTTCTAACGGACCCGCTTTAAGCCGGTTTCCTTCAACCTCGTTACTGTAAACTTTCATCAGTTGTTTGAATTCAACTGTGTCTCCCTCATTTTTCCCTTTGAATATTTCAATGGGGAAATACGAAGAAATGGCACCTGCACGGATGTGATAATCTCCAGTATCTACTCCATGAGATGAGAAATTATCTGAGTCCTGATTGTATAACCAGAAATCTATGCAGACCGTATCATCTGAATACTGCAGGTTATTGACTTCGCACATGGATTTTATCCCATCATGTGCAAAGGGCATGAAGCCCTTTGCTGCACACGGCCAGTTCGGGATCAAAAATCCCTTGCAGTTAATTCTTATTTCTTTCATGGTTATAACCTCCAATCTAATTCTGCTATAGCGCCAGTCGTTACATTGATGCCAAGATACAATGTTTTGTACGAGTTCGTGGAATCATCAATGAAATCGATGATTTTGTCAATGGCTGTAAAGCCATAATGTCTAGGTACGTACTTGTATTGAATCACATCCTGATCTGTAACGATTGTCAGGTTTGTCATATCATCCTGTGTAATGGACGATATTTTGTCTGCGAAGATACATACTTTTGTTTTGACATCTCGCGGATCTAATGGATTTACTTCATCGCACTCGTTTTCGATGTAAGTTCGATATACATCGTTTGTGAGTTCGTATATCATAATTTTCTTCATGACAATTACCTCCTTTTGTCACCTTACTTCTATTTCTTCTATATTTAGAATATATAATCGTGATACCGTTAGATACGATTTGGTAAATTTGTGATCCATGCTAGTAAACTATCGAGTTCTGTTTGATGAACTTTATCCCAGGTATAGCCCATTCTGCTTATTAGTCTTTTAGTAACTTCACCCGAGTAAGGCCTTAGTGTAACTACATCACCAATACCATCGTCAAAATATGTAATGCCATTATCTGGATTTATTATAGTTCCAACATCCCTACCTGTGTAGAGCCAGTATTCTGGTTCTGATATATTCTCATCAACTAAATAATTCGATGTTTCTATATCAAATGAAATATACGCAGGACTATATATAGAATGGCCAGCACATGAGAATATAGTTTTATACCCCTTCTTATTTAATAGAGCAACATGTTCAAATACTTCAGTATCTAACATAACCATATCAATCCCACATTTATCACAGATTACATCCCAAGATATCCTAGGTTGTACTTTAGCTTTCACATATTCAATATCTAATGTACCGGTTGCGTTAATATGAGTACTGCGATAGCAGTTGGGACACCAGTATATTTCATTTATATCAAAATTTGATTTCATTTTTCCTTCTCCTTTCGAGTAGACAGAATACACCGGGACTTGTTCCCGGTGTATTCAAATTACTTTACTTATGCATCGATGCGTAAATACCACCAAGCTCCATTAACTCTTTATGAGTACCGAATTCCTCTATGCTGTGGTTACTGAACACGTAGATCACATCGTAATCCTCGATCGTACTTAAACGATGAGCAACTGCGATGATGGTCTTGTTCTCAAAGAGTTCCATTGCCTCCTGAATTACGCTCTCTGTTTCATTGTCAAGTGCGCTCGTGGCCTCATCCAGGATGATGATCTCAGGATCAAGGAGAAAGATTTTTGCGATGGCGATTCTCTGCGTCTCGCCACCTGAGAGCTTCATTCCCCTTGGACCTACTTGGGTCTCGAACCCGTTCGGTAACTTCTTGATGAACTCATATATCGATGCCTTCTTACAAGCATCTATTAACTCCGTCTCAGTTACCTGCCTATTCATGCCGAATAGGATATTCTCTCGAATAGTCCCATTGAAGATGTACGGCTTCTGATGAACCGTACCAATGAAGGATCTTCTGGATTCATTAGTAATCGACCTGATATCAATCCCGTCTAATTCGATAGATCCAGACGTGGGGTCATAGAATCGATTTAGTAGTTTAAGCAGTGTGGTCTTACCACAACCGCTAGTACCACAGATTCCGATCCTCTGACCCTTCTTGATCGTCATGTTAATGTTTTTCAACACCGATGATGAATCCTCGTATGAGAAGTTGAGATTTTTGATAGCAATGGAATCATTAAACGATTCGAGCTTGATGTTACCATCTTCAATCTCATTCTCGTATTCCATGATTGATTCATATCCGTGAATCTTCGGATACAACTCCGATACATCACTTACTTGGGAACTGATGTTGATCATGGGGTTCATAAGTTGCCACACATACATTACTAATGTCATGGCCATAGTGTTATCGAATGCACCACCTTGACCTTTTAACATTATCAGGTATAGCAGTAATCCACAAGAGATTATGTTACAGAATCCTGAGATGTATAGATTCCAGAATATATTCAGGTTCATCTTCCTGCAGGATGTTTCGTACAACGCATCTCTGCATCCGGCACTCTTTCTCAGGAGCTCTCCCGCAACCTTGGGATAGCTTCTGATTTCAACGAAACCATTTACGATTTCGTCGGTAAGGTTGTGATCGACGTTCCTTAGATTATCGACCTCGTCGGATACCTTATTCATCTTCTTAATGAAGTGATGTGATATTGTACCGACGATTCCAATTCCAATCGTTACCGGGATGACCACAACTGGATTGATACTAGCAATGAATGTCAATGTAATCACGATGTAGATTATAGATTTAACGATATCAATAGTAATATCTATCAGTCTATAAATGCTCTCTACGTCTGTCACAACTTTCAGTATAGTGCCTGGACTATACTTTACGAACAGCTTGTAATCCGCCGTCGTCAACTTCTCCATCAACCTCAGCGTTAAATGGTTGAATATGAGATATCGGTAACGTTTGCAGAACGAATGTAAACCATTACATATGGTTGATATCACAACCAATATGATGTATCGGTTGAACATATCTAACGTCCCAGCATTGATTACCTGAGCAACCATCTTTAACTCCATTACCTCGCAGGCCATGATGATGGTATCGATCACGATATATGCTGCTAGTAATAGACTGGCCTTCGTTTTCTTCAAAGCTTCAAGTATATATTTCATGTTATTCACCTCCAATACTCCATTACATGAATACTACTTTTTTGCTTCTATAATTAGAATATATAATCCACACTATCTGAGATACGGTAAAAAACATGGGGACCTATATAGGTCCCCATGCAATTTGCTATTTAGTTGCATTATCTAATCTAGCCTGAATCATGGTTCTGATAACCTCTCCTTCAGTCTTTGCATCTATAATCTTATTAATTACGGCTTTACCGTATCTCAAATCATTTGCAGCTTTAATCGCAAATCTTTTGTATATATCCAGAGCTTCACCCATTGAGTTAGTTGATATTGAATTAGCATTCATTGTAATATATCGACGGTGCAACCTGAGATTTCATATCCGTCGTAGTTCCATACGAATGCACTGCTCTGGTACTCAGCAGGAACATATTCTGAGGTTATCTTCATCTTGATAGCCTCTATCCTAGATATGATTGGGATTAAGTTCTTCTCGGCTTCCTCATATTGCTCTGGTTGGGATATGAGAGTTGCGAGAAGACGTTCGCGTATGCTCTGTTTAATTAAGAGCTCGCTGAGTTCCTTGGCCAGTGCTTCCGGAATTTCAAACTGGGAAACGACCTTCTTGTCTTCCATACATCTTACCTCCTCTAAGATTTTTATTTTGTTAATTTCAAGAGTTCGCTACGGATACTCTTAATATTCTTAGTGTCTTTAAC
>ODAI010329842.1_pt1 | contig 14681 bp, 13 predicted proteins | sample 1539321 | NCBI WGS metagenome assembly ODAI01 (sample SAMN02144231, study PRJEB22623) | gut metagenome | biome: sheep rumen | host: Ovis aries | place: New Zealand
AAGTTAGGAAGTTTAGAACTAAACAGTAGAATCATTAGAACAGGTATCTGGGAATCTCAGAACGAAAACAACAGATTAACAAAGAATATTTATGATAGGTATGATAACATTGCCTCCAGTGGTGTGGGAATGATTACCAGCGAAATTATTTCTTTATACCCTAAGGATAAATTTAATAATTATACTCATAAAATATATGATCCTAATTTTGTCCATGATTTCAGGAAATTAACAGACATTGTACATGAATATGAAGTTCCAATTCTTGCACAACTGGGGTTCGTAAACTTCAACAGGGGAATAGATTTAAACATTGACATCAATGACTTAAATATCACGGATATACGTAAAATTCAGATGGATCTGATTTCTTCGGCAAAAAAATTATCATTTGCTGGTTTTGATGGTTTACAGCTACAACTAGGTAATAATTTCTTTTTAAGTAAATTTATCAACCCTTACTTTAATCATAGAAAAGATGAATACGGCAATGATACCTTTGGAAGAATGAGAATAGTTCTTGAAGCTATTAAGGTGATTAAAGACAATTTTGATATGCACATTAATTGTCGTGTAAATGCTTATGATGGAAGAAAAGGGGGTATTACAAGTCAGGAAAGTATTGAAATGTGTAAATTATTGGAAAAATACGGAGCAGACAGTTTACAGATAACAAAACCTTTATCTCCATTATATTTCACAAGAGAAAAAACAAACACTGAATTACTGGATTATTGTGTAGAGCTAATAAAACATGTTAATCTTCCGGTTATTCTTGGTGGTGGATTGAAGAGTAAAAATCAGATAAATGATGTATTGAATAATAAGAGCATAGAATTCTTTTCAATGTACAGACCTTTTATTGCACAACCAGACTTTTTAAATGATTGGAAAGAAAACAAAAACATAGAATCCCGTTGTAATATGTGCAATAACTGTTACAGGCAAAAAAATAGTGTATGTCATTATATATAAAATAAATAAGAATATGATATAAGTTCATATTCTTATCATTATTTTTTTTCTATTAGTACAAACTTACTGCTGTAACATTTATGTCCCCATAATATTCTGGATTTAAAGTAAGATTATGTAATGATTCATTAAATGATTGATCAGCTTTTAAAAGATTATAAATGTCATCTTTAATAGGTTTTAACTTTTCTACAATAGAGTTCATATCTTTTTCCATGTCATTAACTAAATTTAATGCTTCACCAATGTTATTTTTTTCAATTGCACTATTCATTTTGTTCATGTAATCAACAGTTTTTTGTGTACCTTCTTTTTCCACTTGAAGTCTTTGAATTTGATAATTAATATAGTCTTCTTTTGTTTTATTTCCGTTAGCATATTTTAAGGTTTCATTCAATTTGTTAATTTCACTGTCTATTTTAGGTTCTATTTCGTTATTGTATTTTTCATTAAAAACTTTAGTATATTGAGTAATATCTGATTGATCAGCATTATTTAACTCATTCATAGTTTTATTTATGTCCATTTCAATAGCACTAGCATTTTCCAAACCGGAATTAAATTCCTTGATTGCCTGTTCGTTTTGATAAGGTACATATACGAACTGATAGGCTGCACCTATCAAAATTGCCAATATTACTATCAGGATAGCCAATAGTTTTTTATTCATATAATCACCATTATTTTTTTAGAAAAAACACTAAATTTTTTAAATATAATTCAGTTATAAAATATATATTGAAATACATCTATATAATAATTCTCTAAAAAGCTATAAAAAAAGTTGAATTTATTTTTCTTTATTTTTATCCTTTTTTTCACGTGAATCCTTTTCGGCATCTATGGCTATAACAAACATCAGCACATATAATGCATCGGAAGAATTTACAATATTCAATGTATATGAATCAGTTAAGTGAAATAGTTCTTTAGTTACTGTGGCTATTGTATTATTATCAGAGTCCTTTATTCTATAGTTCCATTCCAGAACGTTACCGTCTACTTTCCATCCCTTGAATTTTATGTCATATGCTGGGCCCAGTACTGAGACTAGTTTTCTTTTAATGCTTCCTATATGTTTGCCTTTTTCGAAAATGTCAAATCGTGGGGTTAGTGATATGATTTTTTCATCTACTTTACCTATCTCTTTTCCTTTAGAATCATATATTTTAAGTACATGTCCCCATGCTAATTGTCCCTTAACTTCAAATACTTTGTTTTTATGCTCATCATATACATTATAACTGTCAAACCAGCTGAATATTTTTTGTTTAAACATTAATTTCATATGATACACCACGGTATTAATTTATACATCTTTATTTTATGAAAATTCTAATTTTTTTATATTTTTATTGACTGATTTATTATATTCTTTTATATTTTAAATATCTATCCGTATATATTATTTAGATTCATTAATAATATTGAAAAGCTTTTTAATTAGGGAAAATATAAATTTATATAAGATTTTATCATATTTTGAGGATATGTAATAAAAAGATTAATTTGGTTAGATTATGAGTTATAATGAAAGAATAATAAATAATATTTTAAATAAGGGAAATTCCTATGGGTCAGATATGGAAGTGTTTGATGATAAGAAAAAACATGAAGTCATATTGTTTCGTGGTTGTACCAGCAGATTCAGAGAAAATGAATTAATAGAATCCGCAAGTAATTGTTTAAGAAAAAAGGGTATCGAATTTACAACATTGTCTGACGAATCCTGCTGTGGAATAATGCTTTACCTTATTAATGAGAAAGAAAAGGCTGATAAGGTTGTTGAAGCCAATATAAGAAAATTTAATTCTCATGGTGTTAAGCAGATAATAACCATATGCCCTGGCTGCTATGAATCATTTAGGGATTATTATTCTAATCATCCTGATTTCAACATTGAAATTACTTTTGCCATGGATTTGTTTGATGATGAGGAAATTGATGCAACCGGTTATGTTATACATGATCCCTGTCATGCTTTAGAAAGAAGCAAGCAGGTGAGAAATATCGTCAAAAACGTTCCCCAGGAACGTGCAAATTCCTGTTGTGGTTTTGGTAAGGGAATTACAAAGGGAAATAAGGAATTGGGACTTAAAATGGCACAGCAAACACTTAGCGGGGATAAAGTCATAACATATTGTCCATCATGTTATCATACTCTAAACAGAGTAAACTCAGAAAAAACCGTTGATTTCTTTACTTTACTGGATAATGCATTATAAATATATTTTTAACCAAATTAATGAATCTTTTTTCTTATATTTTCTATAAAGCTTTGCCAGTTAAGCTTTATGATTTTTGTTATTTGTTCTGACTTGTAAATTCTTATTTTATCTCCGGCCTTAACTTCTATTGGTCTTCCATCATATAATACATATGAACTTGTATGATTTCTTAGTTCTGTAATATTTATTTCTACCATTGAATTGTCGGATAAAACTACACTTCTATTAAGTACTGTGTGGGGAGCTATTGGTGTTATTGTAATGATGTTTGCGGTTGGATCTACTATTGGTCCTCCACATGATAAGTTATATGCCGTAGAACCGGTTGGAGTACATAATATTATACCATCGGCAGTATATGAATTGATTAATTTTCCGTCTACTATTGTATCAAAGCGCACTACTCCAAAGGTATTTTTACTTACTGCAATATCATTCAATGCCGGAGGTATTTTTATTATTTCACCGTTTTCCTTAATTACTTCACCTTCGAGCATCATACGTTCTTCGATATAATATTTGTTATTAAGCAAACCTTCCATGGCTTTTTTAATATCCTTTGGATCTACATCAGTAAGATAACCCAATGTACCACAGTTAATGCCTATGGTAGGACATCCCTTTGACAATCTGGATGATTCAAGAAAGGTACCGTCACCACCTATGGAACAAATGACATCAGCCTCTTTTGGATTGTCACATATTGTTATTCCCAGTTCGTTACATGTATCCAAGAGTTTATTTTTTGTGGACAGGGCTAATTCCTTATTTTTATCGATGTTAATAAATATTTTCATAATATTTTATTTATCCGAGAAAGTATTAATATTTAGGTTCTGGATATAAGTTTTTTTTACTTATATATGTTCATTAGTAATTTATTGATTACAAATAGTATTTTAATTAATTCATATAAAGTATTTTAAGAAATCATTAATTGGAGGATTTATATGCAAAAAATTAAGATAGCAAAACTATTTATAAAAAATATAGTTAAAGCTAATCATGATTATTTTGAAGAAGTAACTAGTGAAGATTTTATCCATCATAACAATGATGAAATCAATACCAAGTACCAGTTCCTGGAAATAATAGATTTACTCGAAAGTTCTCCAATACTACGTAAGATAATCATTGAAACAGAAAAGGAATTATGTAATTATGTATTTCTTAAATGTGTATATATCTTTGTAGGAAACGTAAAACAAGTAAGTTATGATATTTTTCGTTTTGAATCCAATAAAATTAAGGAACATTGGACAATATTCGATTAATTTATAAAAAAAAGAATAGGAGAGGGAAATTATTCTGATTTTTCCTCTTCTAAATCATCTTCATCTTTATCATTAGATGACTGTTCGATAAATTCGTAATAATCCTGTGCTAATTTACTGATTACTTCACCATTCTTCTGTTTCTGTTCGTTGGTAATCGTGAAAAGATTTTCTATCATACGATCTTCAGGTAATTCTTTTAATATTTTTGATATTCCATCTACAACAATTCCATAGACTTTCATAATTTCATCTATATCAGCTTCGTAATCCTCAGCAATGTTATCTGTTTCAACAGTCAATAACAATACGTTGTCGGTAAAGTAACTTGGAGCATAGATGTATGTCTGTTCATCTGATGCAAACTCGAAAAATACTTCTCTTTGTATCATGAAACAGTCAATCCAGTTAATTAATCTGTCAACTGGAATGTACCAGTTATATGCAGTTTTGGTTGCAAAATCCTTTAGGGATAATAGATATTCCTTCGTGTTACTGTTTTGCAGGAATTCAATGGTTTTTTCTATTTGATCTTCATGGGTTTGCTGTTCCAGTACTGTACAGTATTCAATGTTTTGTTCCAGGACATCTATAGCATATTTTTTCAGATTGTCATATCCGTATGTTTCAAACATGAAGAGTTCCTGTTCGGCAGAAAGTCTTTGGATAAGCAATCCATTGGCATTTGTCTTGTACTTAAACATGTGTTTTCTCAAGTTTTTCTTATATTCCTTATCAGTATAGTTCAATCCTTTAACATACTCTAATCTTTCTAAGGCATGTTCCTTATTATGTACATTAATCTTATTCATATAATAGACCCTTTAAGTTATCTAATATTATATTTGTAAATTGAATAATAAAAAACTTTAATAAACGGTATAATACAAAATATGAAATATATACCAGAATGAGTTGAAATAAAAATGGTTTGTGAAATCAATTACGAAGAAAAGGAAATGTCATTATCAGAATATATTAAAAGTTTATGTGAATTTGAAAATGTTGAAGCACTCTTTGAATGCGTCAAAACACTCAAAGATGAAAAGTCTTTGGATGAAATAAAACAAATGGAAGATGAAGAGATGCTTACATATTTCCTGAATGCTGAAAAAAAAATCAGGGAATAATAATATTAAAGGGGTTATGGGATGATTTTAAGGTATTAGAAGTCTAATGTCCTACCGCCCCTTGAATCGTTTATGTCTGATTGATTTTCTTGTTGAGAATCATCATCTTGAGGTTTATCCTCTGGTGGTTTAGGCATTGGATGAGATTCATTATCATATTCTTTTCTATCTTCACGTGTTGTTGCTGCAACAGCACGTATATTAGCCCATTCTCTTATTGACCTTATTTGTTCTGCCTGCGTTATGCTAAGTGGAACCGTATTTTTTATTGAATTTTCAAAATCTTTCATTGTTATGCTGCGGTCTTCTGCAAATGCATCAAACAATCCCATTATCACTATCTGTTCCAGTTCTGCTCCACCAAATCCTTCAGTTTGACTGGCAAGATGTTCCAATGTTTGTTCATCAATTTTAAAATCACCTATTACATCAGGATCCTTTAGTCGGGATTGAAGATGAACCTTGAATATTTGCTTTCTTTCATTGAAAGTTGGCAAATCTATGAAGAATATTTCATCGAATCTTCCTTTCCTCATCATTTCAGGAGGCAATTCACTTATGTTGTTTGCAGTAGCAACAACAAACACTGGTTTGGTTTTTTCCTGCATCCAACTTAGAAATGTTCCAAAGATACGACTACTTGTACCACTATCTCCGTTATTACCAAGTCCACTGAAACCTTTTTCAATTTCATCAATCCACAATATGCATGGTGCAATGGCTTCAGCAGTTTTGATGGCTTCTCTCATGTTGGATTCACTGTTTCCCACGTATTTATTGAAAACTTTACCCACATCAAATCTTAAGAGAGGTAAATGCCACATGGACGAAATGCTTTTTGCAACTAAACTTTTTCCACACCCCGGAACACCTGTTAATAACACTCCCTTAGGTGATGGCAGACCATATTTTTTAGCTGAGGATAACCATGACTTGTCTCTTTTTCTTAACCATTTCTTAAGATTTTCAAGTCCACCCACATCATCAATGTTTACTTTAGAATCAATATATTCTAATAAATCATTTTTCTTAATGACTTGACTTTTTTCCTTTAAAACAAGATCAACATCTGTTGCATTTAAAGTTCCATCATTTACCATCGCTCTTGCGAAGGCATTTTCCGCTTCCTGTAATGTCAATCCTATTGCAGCCTTGATTAAAGCTTCTTTTTCTTTATCATTAAGGTTCACGGTAAGGTTTCCACCAGAATTTGCTTCAATCATTCCATCTAGCACTTCCTCTATTTCTTCGGCTGTTGGAAGTTCAAAGTCCATTACTGTAATATCCTTTTTAAGATCATCAGGTAATGTGAACATTGGTGATACAAATATTACGTTTTTTGGCTGATAACTTTGTTTTAGATTTGGCATCAAATCCTTTAAGTTTCTGATTATGTTATTGTCAACTATTCCCTTTGTTTGTTCACAGAAAATATGGAAGTCCAAAAAGATAAAGACAGCAGGTTGTTCATAATTTTTGACAAAATTCAGGGCGGCCTGTTTTTCTGTTGTATTGTCTTGAAGTGTACCATTAAAGTCTCTGAATCCTTCAGATGATCTCCAGATAAACACGTTTCTAATTGTATGTATTAGTTCCTGAGTTGAGACTATTCTTTTTATTTCATTGATAAGTCTTTCTTCTTCATATGTTGAAATGTGTATGTATGGAAATCTTGCCCTTAATAAATCACATAGTTCTTTTTCAAAATTATTCATGTTCATCCCCACTTTTTTCAAGTAAAAGTTTGTAGATGAAAGTATTTTAAATTAATTATCAGAAAAAGATTTTTAATATTTTTAAAAATATTACGAAATAAAGATATTATTTAATCAAATATTCGATTATTATTTTTAGCATATTATCATAATTAATGAATTATTGTTATATGTATTTTAAATATAATTAATTTTATATAAAATAAGAATAATTTAATATGTGAAATATATATGTTATGCTTTTAAATTAGAAAAAACATCATATTAAATTAATAGATAATTTAAAAAATACTTTCTATATAAAAAATATCTATGTAATTTAAATTTTGCATAGTAACAAATTTAATTGCTCTCTATTTTAAAAAAAAGATAAAAAGAAGAAATATCGTTTATATTTTTTAGAATACTACTAGAATGATATAGATGTATATCTGTATATAGTAGTTGATTTGTACCAGTTTTTAATGTTGTTAAAACTGTTTCTGCTTGAAGTGGTATCACATGAATACCATTTACCGTTAACATATACTTCTGCCCATACGTGACCTACTACAAGTCCACTTGAAAAAGTACAGGTAGCATGACAATAACGTGTAGGGATATTTGAAGCCCTCATTAATGCTGCAAGAAGGTGTGTTTGATCAACACAGTTTCCTGTTTTCCTGTTTAATGTTCCAACTGAACCGTATCTGGTGTTCATATAGAATGTATATGATATCTTGTCACGTACATAATTGAAAATCTTTACAGCGGCATTATAAGTACTTGTAGCTCCTGAAGTTAAGCTTGCAGCTAAACTTTTTATTTTGCTGTTTGTTACATCACAATTTGTTGTTGATTTAACATATTTTTCATATCCGCTAGGAACTGTAATAGAACTTGATTTATTGGTTGTTTTCTTTGTTATGGTAAGTGTGGTAGTTTTTCTTGATGAATTATATTTACCTGATCCTCCATAAACAAAAGTTATGTTATATTTACCATTCCATGATGAAGGAATAGAATATTTAAGAGTTGCTACACCATTAGTTACATTTACAGTACCTATGGTTTTACCATTTATTTTGAAAGAACCTTTTCCGCCATTTACTTTATTTCCAGAGGAATCTTTTACCAAAGCTGTTAATGTTACAGTTTGGTTGTTATATACTGATGTTGTATTTATTGTAACTTTGGTGGATACAGATTTTACAACTTTTAAAGTGGTAGTTTTCTTTACTGAATTATAGTTTTCATAGCTACCGTAAACTACCGTAATGTTGTATTTTCCATTCCAGTTGCCCGGTACTGTATACTTAAGTTTTGCAACACCTTTAGTAACATTTGCATGGCCAATGGTTTTTCCGTTGACTTTAAATGCTACTTTTCCTCCGTTAATTAATTTACCTGCAGAATTGGTTATTGTGGTTGTAAATGTAACTGTTTTTCCGGATATGACTGAGGTAGTGTTTATAGCAATTTTTGGATTGGTTTTCCCATTGATTTTCAGTGTTCCATTTGCTTTAGCTGCTTTATAATATTCATTTGCTCCATAAACAGCTGTGATGTTGTATTTTTTACTAGCCCAGTTATTTGCGATTTTATATGTTAATTTAGCTCCACCGTTATTCACATTAACAGTACCAACTGTTTTTCCATTAATTTTAAATGCTACGTTACCTGTTTGAACATATTTACCATCACTTGTCGTTATAACGGCTTTAAGTGTAATGGTATTTCCCGGAACAGCAGTGATGTCAGTCACTGCAACTTTGGTAGATAAAGTAGATTTAATTTTTAAGGTACTGTTACTTGTTGAACGTTTGTAATAACTATTTTCTGCATATACTGCAGTTATAGTATAATTAATTTTGTTCCAGTTAGATGGAATAGTATATGTTAATTTTGCTCCACCGTCTTTAACTGTAGCTTTTCCTACAGTTTTTCCGTTTAATTTGAATACAACAGTTCCATTTTTTACTTTGGAATTGTCATTTGTTGTTACATCAGCTTTTAATGTAATTTTGGATGAGGTGGTTGTTATGTTATATACTTTAGTTTTAGTGCTTAACTTTTTGGTAGTTGTTGCACTATTAGCACTACTTGAACTACTTTTAACTGTATTTGTTGAAGATTGTGTATTTGATGATTTTGTTATAACTTTAGTATTACTTGAATCAGTACTTGTCTTATCAGTGTCTATTGTATCTGTTGATATTGAAGTAGTATCATTTACTACGTTATTGTTTGTACTTTGTAATTCTAAGTTATCATTGGATGTAGAGTCAGTAGCTGCTGCTGAACCCATTATCATTATCATTGTAATGAATAATAGGATCAATCCAAAATAACCCTTAATTATAAAACCTCCTTATTTAGAATAATTTGGATATAATCTATTTTCTAAAAAAAGTTGTTAAAGTATCTTTTATTAACAACTTATTTATCTATTAATAATTTATTACTTATAAAGCTTTTGAAAAAAAATCATCATAAAACTTCAATTAAAGCTCTTTAATATTAAAAAAGATAAATTAAAACATTTTATTAAAAAATAAACACAATTTAATCTTTTTAGATTAAAAATACCTTTTTTTATTTTTTTTATAATGATTATGACCTAATTAGCACTTCTTAAAATATAAATGATGTATTATCCTTTATTTATTAAAAAGAGTGCTAATTGAACTTGTTTTATTGTTTTAATAGAATTTTTTAATATGATTATCCACCATATTATTTGTTTTATGGTTTTTATAACATCATTATTAATTGGAAAAGATTATTTTTATCAAATAACTATTATCGATGAAAATAAATTAATTTTTCATCTATTTTATATAAATATTATCAAAAAAAAGAAAAGAAACTAATAATTCATATTAAAAATGAATTATTATATATTTTTGAGGTGTTTAATGGATTTTAAATAATGGCATTGATAAAGAAAAAACTCTTTATACTTATTGTTCAGACCATCTTTTTAATGGTGCTAATATTTTGGTTAAATCGTTTCTTGCTTCTTCTACAGATATATCTCTATCGTCAATATACATTGGAATAAGATGTTCAACCTCTTCTTCCAGGGTTCTATCATCGATAAATTCACCATTTTCATAGCAGTAACTACAATATTCTTCGCTTAAGGAAGAATCACTATTGGTTCCTTTATACTTTTCATAAAGTGGAATTCCACATGATTGACATATGTTCATAATATCACTCACATTATTATGCAACTTTATTTCATTAATTTTTCATAACATCATACTAATTATAATCTATAAAAATATTAGCTTTTTAATCATCTACTATTTAGATGAATATATCATATATAATATATATTTATTTCTATATATTTTCCAGTTACACACTTTTTATCATTTTTTCGTTTTCAATTAACAATTATCCTTGTATACTAAGTTATAATACTAATAATTTGAATACATATTTATAGAAATATTTAAAGCTGATATTATGGAGGATAATGAGAATATTGAAATATTAAGGGGTGATCCAAAGAAAGCCTTGATTAACATAGCATTACCTATGATATTTTCATTGCTGTTAATTAGCTTTAATCATATTATTGATAGGATATGGATAGCTGCTTTAGGTACTGATTATTTGGCTGCAATTGGATTTGTTACACCAATCTTTATGATAATAATCGGAATAGGAAATGGTCTTGGTGCAGGATCAAACTCATTAATTGCAAGATATATTGGTGCAAAAGAATATCAAAGTGCTAACAACAGTGCTTTGCATTCGATACTGATTGTTGCATTTGTTTCCATACTCATACCACTTTTACTGGTTCCGTTTTTTGATCAAATTATATATTATATGGGTGCAGGCAGCGTATTAAAACTTACAAGAGATTACGGAATGATTTTGGTATTGGGGACATTCGCCTTTTTATTCAATATATTGTTTTCAAGTCAATTAAGAGCAGAAGGTGATATGAAAAAGGCTACTTTTTCCATGGCCACTGTTGATATACTCAACATTATTTTTGATCCCATCTTCATTTACACTTTCAATCTTGGAATAAAAGGAGCTGCTCTCGCAACGGTATTATCATCCATACTTCCAACACTGGTTGCCATGTACTGGTTATTCATAAAGAAAAATACATACCTTGATTACAGTTTAAAGAATTTTAAATACAATTTCCTGTATATTAAGGGTATGTTGACTGTAGGAATACCTGCAAGTTTAGAAGAGTTTGTTATTTCCATAGTAAACATCATACTAAATTCAATGCTTGTCATTGTTGCAGGTACTAACATTATTGCAGCATTCAACATATCCTTTACAATTCTTCAACTTGGTATGATGCCATGCATAGCAATTGGTACTGCTGCAATTACAGTAGCGGGAGTTGCTTATGGTGCCAAAGAACTGGATAAGGTAAAAACTACATGTTACTATGGTATAAAGATAAGCTTAATCATTTCAGCTATAATAACAGTTTTCATAATGCTGTTTGCTCCGCAAATATCATTAATGTTTACCTACAATCAAACGGATGGAGCATTCCATCAATTAATTATTGATGTATTGAAAATTGTATCAGTATTCCTGCTTGTAACACCAGTAGGTGGAATATGTGCCATGACCCTGCAGGGAATGGGTAGAGGTACTCTTTCATTGCTATTGACAATCATAAGAGAACTGGTCTTTGTAGTCTTACTTGCATACATATTCGGAATAATATTTAACTTTGGAGTAAACGGAATCTTTATTGGATTCTTATCAGGTCTGGCTATAGGATCTCTAATCGCTCTGACTGTATTTGAATTAGTCATAAAAAGAGAAAAGGAAATGATTTCGTTATCATCCTGATTTTATTTTTTTTTTAATATTTTTATTTATATATCAAATTTTGGGAATTGTGAAGATTTAATGTATTTTTTAATGTTTTTATTTAATTTGGATGCTAGTTCTTTGACCAAATATTCGTATTGCTGATATTGCAAAACTGTTATGTTGGTGTTTCCATGAACAAACAATGAGGAATGTCTCATGTCAATTATTTCAGAGAACAAATCTTGATTAGTCCAATAGAATTTACCCATCGGATCTTTCAAACCCTTCAGGATATAAAATTGGTCTTTAAGAGATAAATGTACCTGATTGTAACTGTTTGTAAAATTGCGAAGATAATCAATGAAATGTTTGTTGATGTTCAATTCTTCCAATCTCATTAAATTAACGTTACTTGAATCAATTTTATATACCTTATTCAATCTTATTGTTGTGGCCAATTCCATTGCACGATATAATTGAATGATTGATTCATTATATTTGCCCTCTTCATTTCTTCTTTTAGCATTATTAACTAAATCTATAACTAATCGATAATCCTTATATTTGGATGAAATCTTTTTCAATGATTTAATATTTTCCAATATTTCATCTTTAATAGGCATGAATAAATCAGGTATTTCAATGTTTTTATATTTTGTTAATTCATTGTATTCAAAAAGATCCCAATTTTTGTATAATTCAATTATTGAACGCACTTTATTTTCATCATCTTTGTTAAAATTCATTAATGGAATCATATTAATTAATGAATCGTAATCATAATTGTTGAAAAGTATTTTAAATACCTTTATTAGATTATTATTTGTTTTTTTATTATCTTTTTGCATTTTTTTAATATATATGTCCTTATATGGCATTTTTTGTATTTTTGAATAATTGTAAATAGTATTGATTAAGGTGTTTGAAAGATTATTTTCTATTATTATATTATTATACATATACTTATCTCCTAATATTACAACAAAAAGTGGTGTTAAATCATTAAATATTTCTTTTTTATTTTATTCCTTTTTGCATCTTATCCTTTATATAATATCTATTTAATGACAGTTAACTAGTATTATTCACACACTTCTTGATTGTACTTATATTTTTATAGTATATAATATTTAAACTTTGGCATATGATAATTATAATTTATAAATAATTTATTCCAATACATGTAAAATATCTATTGAAAAAAAGTTAAAATAAAAAAAAAGAAGTGTTAAAATAATTAAGCTTTAATCTTTGTATCATTACGTAATGTAAGATACTGTCCTTCCTGAAGAAATATATATTTATTTCCTTCAAAGTAATCGTAATTCACAATTCCATTCATGCTATGGCGACTGTCTTGAGATATTTCAACATAACCGGTACCCGAGGATTCAACAATATATTCACCTGCAGGTATATCAGTACCTACCTTAAACATTCCATCCCTGTAATATCCGTCTTCTCTTTTATCCTTAGGTGCTTTATCAAGTTCATAGAGTTCTCCCCCATAAATTTTAAGATATTCACCCTCTTTTACTGTGACATAACTACCACCAAAGCTGCTTACATAATAAATTATGCTATTATAGTTTCCACTTAAATCATATGCATCTTCCACATACAAATTAAAACCTTTACATTTTACATAATATTCACCAGCAGGTATATCTTTACCCACAAGATATTCACCACTTCCAACTAATGCATCAGAACTTTTATCAAAAAGTTGTGTGCCGACGGCAGATAGTGTAAGATATATCAGTGATAATAGAAACAATAATCTTAATATTTTAATGTAATCCATTTAAAAACATCCTGTTATAAAAATTATAGGATAATACAATAATTAAAAATGTTTTATATCAGTATTTAAAATTTTTTTAAATTCATAAACTGTGTTGAGGTAAAACATTCTAAAAAAAATAAAAAAAATAAGATTAAGGGGGTGATTAAAATCCATCAATATCTGCATTTGCAAGGTGAAGATATGCATCATTTGGATCAAGGTTTCCATTAACATATAACAAAGCCAGCATCTGATCATATGAGTCTTCAACCGCATTATCATAAACTTTACCATGGGATGGTACTTGAACCAGTGGTGTTACGGCTGTTGTTCCTTTAAGGTTTAATTCATCTTCAACTGCACCTTCATATTCTATACCTGCAACCAGATAAGTCAATGTTTTATCCCATGACAATGATGACATATCACTGGCTAACTGGAAACTTGCATAATTTGGTATTTTAGTACACATGATTGTTGTTTGACCGGGATTTTTTCCGATTTCGGTTTCATGGAAATCTCCAACTGCACTTGCATTATTGTTTATTGCAAAATTAACAAGAGCATTGGATGCAGTGCCTTCCGTATTGGCAGCCTTATTTAGATTTACTCCATTGGTTAATTTACTATTTTGACTGATTGCTTCAGGTGAAGTGAAAGGAATAACATAAACCGTTCCCTTAATTTTTCTACCATCCAGATAATTAATTAGTCTCATGGCGGCAATGGTTGGAACCAACTGATCACCATGTACTCCTGATGAAATTACTGAAACCGGTCCT
>ODAI011174593.1_pt1 | contig 14681 bp, 17 predicted proteins | sample 1539321 | NCBI WGS metagenome assembly ODAI01 (sample SAMN02144231, study PRJEB22623) | gut metagenome | biome: sheep rumen | host: Ovis aries | place: New Zealand
AGCTGAAGGATCATCCGGTGATCAACTTCCTCGGCAGCTGGCTGTATGAGACGCACAAGCACGGTGAACCGATTGTCGGTGACATCGTGATCGTGAAGGAAGTGATCCGGAACGGAGAACACGATTTCGATGGCATGGAAGCCGGCGAAGCTGACATGATGGCCGAATGGCTCCTGGAGAAGTTTTGGGAGGCTCATAACGCCGTGATGGACAGAATCGGAGATCGGATCATCAAAAAGGCACAGTAAACATCCAGATTCAATCAGATTTGACCGCTGTGGCCCCTCTGCTCTCTCGGACGAAGAATCTACCGTCCGGAAGCGGAGGGGCCTTCTTGCGTCTCTCAGGCCCAAATATCGCATACCACGCGATTTGAATTTGAAAAAAATCCGAATACCTCTATTTCGCTCAGAAAGGCCCATATTTCGCGTTCCAGCTTTCAGATGGAGAATCTACCGTCCGCGCACCCGGAGGCATGCTGTGCCTCAAATCTGCAAGAATCTGATAGATATCCGCATGCCATGCGACACGGACAATAAAAAAAGACCGCCCTCCATCTCGGAGAGCGGTCATCTCATTTTTTGTAGTTATTCAGTTTCCGGCGCACATTCCGGATCAACCATTTGCCCGGAGCGTCCAGGATCGAAACCTTTGCCCTGGCCTGCCGGATCTCCTCACAACGCTCGGCGTATGTGGCGTACCTTTCGCAGGTTCCGTGGCAGGTGGCTGTCCGTTCCTGGCATCCATGGCATGGATTATGCAGATTCAATCTTGCCCTGCTCGATCTTCAGCTCTTTCACCATGGCCTCGATCAGCGCCCTGGTGGTGTCCTCAACCTGTGTCGGATCCAGAATGTAGCCCTGCTTATTAAGCAGGTCGATCACATACTTGAGCTTTTCCTGCCCCTGATTGCTGGTATACAGCTGTTCAGCTGCGTACACGGCAGTCTTGACAGCGATGCGCAGCATCTCCATCTGATTCCCGTTCAGCTTTTCCTTTGCTGCCGGGATGACGTACCGCATCAGCAGGCCAAAGATCAGGGTGATCACCGACAGGATAATCGGTGTCAGATCGATCGTGGTATTTCCAAACTGTAGCATGGAAGCTTCTCCTTTCGTGTATCCGTACATTAACGAAATTTGGTGTTTTCGTTTGATTTAGCCGAGACCGAGGAACTGAGTCATGATGTACCAGCCTTTCCGGATACCGTAGTTCACACGGCACCAGTTGTCGGCGTACTTCACGATCTCAACCTCCGTTCCAACCGGCAGCTCGTCATACAGGTCGCATCCGGTGGAAGGCCGCGCCCTCATCTTGACTGGCTTTCCGTTGCTGGCCCAGACGGTGGCCATGGTTCCGGGCGGAACAGGATCCGGATCAGGTTCCGGAGACGGTTCTGGGGCAGGCGCCGGATCATCGACCAGGAAGCAGTCCATCATCCAGCCCGTTTTCCTCTGCCACTGAACGTAGGCCCAGCCGGCGCCGTTGTCCTTCAACCAGGTAACAGCCTGACCGACAGGCACCTTGTCCACCAGCTTCACCTTCGTGCTGGCCTTCACCCGCAGATTGATCGGCTTCCCGTTTTCTGCATAGGTGTACTTGGTCTTGCTGGGTTCCGGTTCCGGTGATGGTTCGGGTGACGGTTGCGGTTCCGGAGATGGGCCTGGGTCATCTCCGTAGTCCACGTTCTTCACGTAGCCGCAGTAGGCCCAGTTCCCGATCTTGAAGTCCTGCTTACAGACCGGACTGGTGGCGTGAGTGATCACCAATGGATTGACGCCAGTCACCATGCCGATATGGCTCAGGTTGCCGGGGGCTTTCCCGTACCACTTATTGCCCTTATCAGCTTCCGTCCAGTTTTTGCATTTGAATACTGCCATGCCGGGTTTTAGCTGGCTTTCACTGGTTATCTTCTCCGTGCTGCTGCAATAATCCCGGAAGATTGTATTGCTTCCGTGGTAGATGCTGGATCCCTGATCCCGGAAACACTTTACCCACAGACCGGAGCAGTCAATCCCTCGTTCGTCATTTGTGCCGGGGCTTTCATATGGCCAGCCCAGGCATTCAAGAGCAGATGCAATCAACTTCGATACGCTAAGCATCAGCCATTACCTCCTTCGCATTCTTCTTCGCTTACAGAACCTTCTTCATCGTCATCATCTCCATTCGGTTTGGAACCCGCAGAAGTGCTTCCGATGCCCTTCAGCTGCAGCTCGACTTTCGCCTTATCCAGCGCACTCAGCAGGATCTTTTCGGTCTTGCTGTTATCTGTGTATGCCAGGGTATCGATCATCTTGTTGGCTGTCACAATAACCACCAGCCACACGCAGGCCATTGCGGCCTCCGGGCGGGAATATATCAGGAATGCGACGATCAGAAGATACAGCCCCCAGACCCATGCCCCGAATCGCGCCAGCCATTTGCTGAACTGTTTCTTCGGATCCATGCGCTTCTTCAACATGGCGCTCACACCTTTTTGATCAGGCCGTTGGTGTATTTCTGCAGGTCATCCCGGGCCTTCTGCATCTGATCGGCGTTTCCGTTATGCAGCTCGTGATCCAGGATCGCCGTCAGGGCATCGGCGGTTACCTGCATTCCGTCCTTGATTGTGTCGATTGAACTGTTCAGATTCTTGATGGAAGTCTCGTGGTTATCGAGCCGGCTCTTATCGGTGTCCAACTTTGTTTCGATATCCTTGAATCGTGGTTCCAGCTTTTCCAGCACCTTCTCCGCGATCTCATCGGTCAGATCCTTGTCGGCCAACTTGTTCTTCTTTTCCTTCCGTTCATGCTCTTTCCGAGCGATTTCAATCACTTTGTACACGAGAATGACGATTGCGCAGATCCCCAGAAGCACCAGAACGAAGTTCCAGAGCATTTCCGGGGTGATCCCCTCAATCGGTTGAACCTGAGTCATGGTCCTCACCGCCATTTCTTTATTTGTTTTTGGGACATGAAAAAGGCGCCGGGCTTATTGCTCCGGTGCCGAATGTCTGATGAGGACGTAATCCTCACATATCTTTTCTCTCAGTCCGTTGTCGTTGGTGTGCTTCAAGATCCCAAGGTAGCTTTGAATCACGCTTTGAGCATATTCCAGAGGAACTTCGCCTTTTCCGTAGGCCTCACGGACAAAGTCGAGATGCCGTTTCATCTGCAGAGAAGTCGATTTCCGTAGGTGGATTTCCCTGGGCGTAACAACCTTCCCGATGAATTCACAGCCTTCCTCTGCTGGAATCACAGCAGTCTTGTTGTTCAGCTGCAGGATGAAGTTTTCCCGGAGGAAATCATCAGTAGCGCCGATGATATCCCAAACCTGCTGCTTGCTCGGTGCGATGCAGATCATGTCATCCATGTACCGTATGTAGTACGGAGCCTGCAGCACACGTTTAATGTAGTGATCAACAGGAGTCAAAACAACATTGGCCGTCATCTGGCTGATCAGGCTTCCGACTTGCATTCCGATGCCGCTGACCATTTCAACATCAAGTGGGTCTGAGTATTCAAGCGGCATTCCGAAAGGCCTTCCGTCACTCCGGATCATGGTTTCCAGATACCAGAGCATCTTGACATCATCCAGGGGCTTCATCAGCTCGCGGATCTGTACTTCAATCGGCACACGAAAAAAGAATTTCTGTATGTCCATCTTTCCAATGTGCCAGTCACCAGGTCGAAACTTCACATGCCTCAGCCACTTCTGCAGCTGGGCGCACGCTCTGACCTGACCGCGTCCGGGAATGCTGCCATAACTGTGCTCGTACATGCTTCGATAGTAGATCGGCCAGAGGACATTGTATGCCGCACAGTTCATGACACGATACTTGAATGGCAGAGCGTGAATCAGGCGAACCTTCGGAAAGTATTCGTAGAAAGCATGGATTCCGTTTACTATCAGATCTTGCCAGATCAGATGATTCTGAGCATCGATCAGATTGTCTTCCAGATGGGCGGAATAGGATAACACTTCCGGCTTAAACCGCTTATTCTCGCTGGCCAGCCGGTATCCGTCATACAGATTCTCGTATTGGTAAAACCGCTCGAAGACTCCGCTGTGTTTCTCCATCTTCCAAACCTCATCCAGTTCCACGCTTATCAGCCCGGTTTTTCCGGTTGCGGATTACGTGGCTGTTTCCCTTTTTCTGCCGTTGCCGACCGAGGAGTCAGACCCCTTTACCTCTACCGTCCGGACTGGGATCCGGCCCGTGAGCCGGAAGCATCTGCCGAAACCATGGTTGCCCATGGAGTGGTAAAGCGGAGCGGAAGCCGATGTTGGCGTTCGAGTTCGACCGGGGATTGTTGCCGTTCGAGTAGAAGACGCCGGCGTTGGCACCATTGTTCCAATTGCCGCCGCGGTTGAAGCACCGTCACTCCGCAAACACGATCTGATCCCTATGTCTTCGGCTTGGTCTTGACGGACTTGACCAGGCCGCCGATCATCTTTCCGATTTCCACCAGCTTTCCACTCCATACTTCATAGGTGTGAAATGAAATGTACTTCAGCCGCATGGCCAGTCTGATGTAAATCTTCAGCTTTTCGTTTTCGATGTCCAGCTTTTCCAGAGTCGTAGCCTTGGTGTACTTCTTATCCTCTGTGATCGTCAGCTCCAAGACCTGATTCATGCAATGCCGGATATCCTGCGCAAGGCTGAACTTCTCAGCCTTCGGGAATTGCGCGAGAGCTGGATAGGCATATTCCATCATGTCCTGCACCTTCTGCAGAACCTTGAAGTCTTCCGTTGCCATCCGAAGCCCTCCTGCACCGATATACTGCGTACCGCGGTACGCAGTATATCGGTAGGAGAACCAATTTTCAAGGCGCTTCGGAAGACTATTCCTGCTGCTGGAAGAAAATTACGGATATCGTAATTTTGGGCTCAAAAATTTCCGCGCTTCGCGCGGAAGAATATCACCGCTATCGCGGTGATTTCAGCTACCAGTTAAGCAGTTGGCAGCTGGACGAAAGCGGAGCGGAAGCCGATGCCGGCGTTCGAGTTCGACCGGGGACTGTAGCCGTTCGAGTCGAAGACGCCGGCGCCGGCACCATCGCGCCAATCGCCGCCGCGGCGGAAGCACCGCTCGGCTTCGCCGTTGTTGAAGTAGAAGTAGTCTCCGTTGTAAGCACCGGCAGTGCTGTCATACTTGAACATACCAAGCGCCTGCAGGAGCAGCTTCGCCGCATCGCTGATCGTGCTGTCACAGGTGACAGACTCGAAGGTGCAGCCGCGTCCGGTGGCTTCCTGGACCGTGATGCTGGTGGAATACTGGCAGTGAGAGCTGATCCAGTCCATCTTCACAGATCCGGAAGTCGTTCCGTTTCCGTCCGGCGTGATCAGGGTGCCATCGCTGGCCTTGATCGCTTTCCATTCGGTGGATGTAGCAGACTGAGGATTGTCGGAATCGGCGGCGTTATTGTTGACCAGGATCTGCAGTTCGCCCTTCACGGTGCGCATGCCGCCCTGCCATTCATACACGTTGCCGTTCAGATCCCAGATGCCGTTGACGGTGCCGTCATGGCTCCAGCTCAGGGGACCGGTGCCGGTGGCTACGCGCTGGATCCGGTTGCTGGAATCCCGGGCCATGGACGGAATCGCCTGGTATACGGTGTCACCATGGTCTTTGCCGTAGTCATTGTTGCCCTTCGGCATGGTGCCGTTCTTCTTGCACCACAGCGCAATCGCTGCCCATTCCATGGCAGTCATCAGATGCCAGCCGTCTCCCTTGGCTGTGCAGGCAGCCAGAGCGGCGTCAAAGGTGATGTTTGCTCTCGGATCCTGTCCCGGCAGAGAATACGCCCGGCCGTTCTGGACGATGTTCTGATACTTGGAGATATAGATTGCATCCACCTCTGAGCCATTTACGATGAAAGCAGGATGTGTGGCGGTACTGGTTCCAAGTCCGAGCTCCGCATAGGTCATCTTCGGGATCTTAACCATGACGGAGGGCATCCCAAGATCATCATACAGGATTTCATTGCTCGGGCAAACAGCCTTCAGAGCCAGGCCAGAAAGATCAAAATTCGCCATGTTGTTGTGCCTCCTTTATTCCACAGCCCACAGGCTGAGGGTGACTTTGTCCAGATCCAGCGGAACAGGTTCCAGTTTGGTGGCTTCCTCTCCTTCGCCTTCCGGATCAGGAACCTCGATGTATTCCCGGGCAGGAATATCAATCTCGGCCACATAGGCCCGGCCGGCAGCTGTGCCGATGACCAGGTTGCCGTCACGATCGAAGCAGATGTCGATGTGAACAGCCCAGTCTTCTTCACGCTTGACCAGGTTGATGGTCAGATCGTCATCGAAGCAGATGTTTTTCTTCTTGGCCGTATCCGTGATCTCATAATCAATCTTGGGCCCTTCGTTCTTCTCTACGATAATCACTGGTCATAACCTCCAATCACAGCATAGACTACCGTCACGCTCTTCGAGCTGCCGGTGTGCTCAATCTTGAAGCCGTTAACCTGGCGTTCGGAAATCTCAATCTCACCGATATTGCTTCCGTCATTCGCAGTTTTGCTGACAACAACAACGATGTAGTTCAGATTGTCTCTCACGTTGGCCAGGGCAACGGACTTCTTGGAATTGTTGAACGGGAATGTCTGGGAATTCGTCAGGGTGACCGTTCCGGTCTCCTGCACGGTGGCCGTCTCCAGATCCTCGATGCGCCATTCGCTCTGCCGCTGATAGTTCAGCTGCAGGGCGGCAGCGATGTGAGCATCAGAGATCCCGTCTTCCATTTTGTTGAAGTTTGCCGCGCTCTGAGGAGTGCCTTCAACGTACCGCTCCCCAGGTACTTTCGTGTGGGTGATCGTGCCGTCTCCGTTCGGGACTTCGGTATACCGATTCTCGAACTCATCGACTTCGTCAACCCAGTATGTCCGCTCGTACATCAGCTTTCCTCCTCCGTGACTTCAAAGTCGAACCACTGCAGCAGGTTCGTCTCGGCTGTCTCCAGCACGACATTCACCGACTTGACCGCCCAGACCTGATTCTCGGTGTTGATCAGCCGGACGCCGGTGATTGTACATGCCACTCCGGGAGAGATCTGCACCTTGATCCGGGCAATGCCGGAGCTGGTCACTTCCTTGCTCACCAGAGCCGCGTCATACCAGGAGCCGCCTCTTTGGTACTGCGCCTTGTAGATCCGCTTCGTGATATAATTCCGCAGATCCGTAAAAGCCGCCGTTTGCAACATGGTCCATCACCTCCTTAGAACAATGAATCGATTGGGGTTCCGCATCTTCGGATGCCATAGCTGGCAGACACGGACGAAGCACCAACTTCCAGAGCTCCGCCGTCCACGTCTCCGTGGGTGGCGTAATCCGGATGTGTGCCGGCGGTCACTTGACCGGTCACCGGCACCAGGTACTTCGGCCCGGCTGCCTCTGTTTCAATCACGATGTCCTCGTAGGACTTATCGCCGTGGGTGGAATACTGCGGAACCGTTCCGGCAACCGGCACATCGTATTTGATGTTCGGGCTCTTCTTTGTGTGGATCACGATCCCGCAGCGGATGCGCAGGATCGGATATCCATCCACATGAGCCCTGACCGGTTTGAAGATATCGATCATCCGGACAGCCTTGCTGAAGTTGATCGATCCGGAAGTGTCGGTACTCAGCAGCACCCGGAAATATCCGGGTTCTCCGTCATACTCGAACCATTCTTCAACGGTGGTGTCCCGCCAGACATCCTGCAGGGCGGTCTTCACAGCCTTGACCGTTCCGAGGCCTTTGCGGACGCGCCAGTTGTTTTTGATCTGGCGCCGCTTGGTTTCGATGTCCGCATCGAAGTCGTACCAGTCGATCTTGTAATCCTTGGCCAGGATATCAAGCAGATCCTCATCCAGCTCATCGATCCGCTGGAAGATCGCGGGAGAGTCCACCTCTTCAGCGTTTTCTCCCGTGATCCAGCCGATCAGCTTGGCCAGACTGTACATGCCGTTATCCCGGGTCAGTACGCCAGGCAGGACGCTGAGCATCGATTCCTGCGTGATTCCCTTACTCATCTTCATAGCCCCCATTCGTGAGGGTTACGGTGCCCACCTTAGCCAGCTGCGGAACATAATCCTCCGGATCCGATACAGTCGGATCCAGCACGAAGCCGTTCTTCAGCACACGATAGGTCGGAGACGTGATCACAGTCCGCTTCGCTCCGGCTTCCACAACCATCTGATTCAGCTTCGAGGGATTGATATCCCGGCCGATCTTCGCGTTCTGCCATGCGATGAAGTTCTGCACAGCCTCTTCCACGTTCGCCTGGATCTGGGCCGCGCTTTCCGTGGAATCACGGCTCAGGTAGTAGGTCATCGTGATGTTGTAGACCACTTCTTCAGCGTCTTCCACGCTGACCTTGTCTGTCAGAGGACGTATGCTCTCATCATTGCAGGCTTCCAGGATGGCGGCCTTGATCTCGGAGGAAGCGAGAGATCCGTCATCCATCACCGCGTAGATGTGCACCACACAGGGTTCCGGAGAATTGACCACGATATCCCGGATCTCCGTGGAGACCCGCTTGGCGTAATACTCATACGCACCTCTGGCCCCGGCGGAAGTGTAGGCATCCTGTCCGGTGATCAGCAGCTCGTAGAATTCGTCATCGGTGGCGGTATCGCTGCCGCCGTCCGACATCGTGATGTTTGTCACTCCGGAATAATAATCGAACAGGTCAACGGCAGTGTTCAGCTGGCCGGGTACGTATCCGTTTCCGGCTGTGCCGGCTGTCACGCAGGTGGCCGCCACCGTGGCTTCTGTCTCACCGATCTCCACGTATGCGTCTGCGTCTGTGGCAAAGACGATCTTCTGGTCCGTAGTGGTCACACGCGTTCCGGCCGGGATCAGGATCGCGGAGGCCTGCGCTTCCGAAATCGTGAATTTCAGCGTCACGGTGGCCGGTTTCGCCTGGGGCCTGGTCTGCGCGTAGAAGATCTCAGCCAGGTTGTCCAGCCCTTCGCCAACGGCCTTGCTCGGGATGTTCTGGTTCCCGGCGAAGTTGATCTGTTCTGCCAGCAGAACCATTGTGGCTGCCACCCATTGGATGAACAGCTTTTCCGGACTGGCCGGATGCACGGTCCGCTGCGCGATGCTTTCATACTTCGTTGTCAGCTGATCCACCAGCGTCTGAGGATCCGCGTCAACGAAGATATACGGCGTAGTATCCCTACTCAAAGTCACTCACCTCCACAACCGGATTGAGGGTGCCCTGCATGCCATCCAGTTCGTTAGTGCTGAAGCGGATGCTCTCCAGCTCTACGTCTGGCATATACCGCCGAAGCGCTTCCGTAATGGCCAGCGTCATGGCGGTCTGCGCGGCGTTGACCGGCATGTGCAGGTAATCATTGCTCACGCCGAAATCCCGGTACAGTGGACACTCTCCCTTGATCGTGCAGATCAGGATGTAGAGCTCCTGCACCTTCGCATCCGTTTCGGTTTCGGGGGCCAGAGTCAGCTCCCGTTTCTGGGAAGTATCGATAATGATCAAAGCCACGGCCTCCTTTCTATCCGGCATACTCTTTGAGGCTGATCGATGCCTTGTATTCCGCTGGAGTGCCGTCCTTGTAGAACAGCTCCGTTTTGAATGACAGGCTTTCGATGACCCACTGGGTCCCGATCGGGCTGGTGCCCAGGACAAACACAACGGCCTTGCCCTTCTCGAGCAGCTTGGTCAGCTTCTTCCTCCATGTCTCCGGATTCTCTCCGAGCCATGCGGAGAACAGCACATCAAACGTGATCGTCTCCGGATCCACGCCGGTGAATTCCAGAATGCCTTTCGTGGCCACCAGTTTGTGCGTGGAGTAGTTCGCCTTATTGGATCGGGAGAGATTGCTGATCGTCCGGAAGGTTCTGTCGGTGACCTCGAAGGTCACGTCTCCGAGCATTCCTGTTTTCATTGGTTTATACACCCCACAATATAGCCGTGAGAATCGCTCCCGGAGGGGAACAGGCAGATTGCCTTGTCATTCACCCGCGGGAACCACTGGATATGCCTGATGCGGTGGCTGTGGCCGCCGTCCCAGTCAGTCTCATCGCCCTGCAGCTGACCGCCGAGCGAGTCCTTGATCTCTCCCCATTTTTCAGCAATGTGATGCTTGTGGGAGGCGTATTCCGTGTACATCTCGGAATTGATGTTGCCCCATTCCGGGAACTGCGCCACATAGAGCCAGTCGGATATGATGCCCTGGGAGGTGAACTTCACCCGGGCCTTGGTTTTGTCCTCGTTCACATCCGTCACGGTGCCGATCCGGACCATCTGGCCGGATCCAAGGGTGTAGTCATCCCGATCTGCCAGATGCTGGCTGATGTTCCCGCCGAGGGTGATATCCGTGGTGTAGCCGCTCGATCCGAGCTTGTGCTTCACGCATTTGACCGGATGCTTTCCGTCCCAGTAGCCGAAGCCTTCCAGCGTGACATTGTGCCCGGCCATGATGGCGGGATTCCCAGGAAGCGTGAATGTGGCTGTTTCGCCGAAGTCATTCTTCAGTCTCAGCTCCTGCGCTGCAATCTCCTGTGCTTCCGCGGATGTTTCCACCCGGCGGTTGGTGATCACCAGCTGATTGTGCTCTTCGTTGTCCGCGTACTTCTCTGATTCTGCTGATCCGGTGATCAGCCCCTTCTCCGGATGCGCGTACCGGACGATGCAGCTGTCATAGCTGATGTCGCGGGAGCCGGTCTGCAGGCTCCATTTGGTATAGGAACCATCGTTCCAGCGGATGGTCATCACGCTGCCCTGATTCGCGTAGGCCGCGCTGTCCATCAGGACCATCTTTCCGTCTGTGATCTTCAGCGCGATGCCGGCTTCCCGGCACAGAGCCCGAAGAAATGCCAGGTCGGTCATTTCGTTCTGCTCTCTGCGCTCGTAGGAATGCGTAGGCGCATCGTAGACCAGGGACAAGCCGGCCTTTCCGGCGATCTCCCCGGCGATGCCGGCCAGCGTGTATTCCTCCCAGGCTTTGTTCCGTTTTTCGTCTGCGATCCCGCCGCTTGGAGGAAGAGAGGACGCCTTCATGGTGACGGTGCCGGGTGGGCCTCCAGCGCTCAGGCTGTCAAGGTGGAAGGTTCCAGCCTTCTGCTGGACGATCTTGTCACCTTTCCGAACGCCTACCCATGCTTCGATCTTCAGACCGCGCACACTGGCGCCCTGGTAGATCGTGTCCGTGAGCCATCTCTGCACCCATTTGCCGTCAGCGTCCGCCAGTTTGATCTGGATATCGTCCGTTGATTCGGATTCATTATCCGTAATGTCGATTGTCAGCAGATCCTTCATGACCTGCTCCGTGCAGTCAACGCCCTCAAACTGGAGCTTCCAGGCTGACCGTCTGGCCAGCTCCTGCTGTTTGTACTTCAGCTGAGCACTGTAGACATCTGCATCAGCCAAGCCGCTCACCTCACTTTTTCCACGGCGGGTAGAATTCCTCATCCGCAGCGTAGTTGTTGAATTCCGGAACATTGAGGACGATCCCGGCAGAGAAAATGTAGATCCCGCTCTTGTCCAGGTTCGCCTCGATCAGCTGGGCCGTAACATCTGTCGATCCGGTCAGCTTGTGAGCGATGCTGTCCCACATATCGCCCTGTACGGTTGTATAGGTGGCCATGCTATCACTCCTTTACGCGTAGGCCGTCCGCCGTCTGTCGGACAGCACTTCATCCATGATGTCTTCCACCTGATCACGCAGGCTCTGGCTCTGTTCCTGGAGCATAGCCCGGATCTCAGAGGCGTTCCCGCCGCCGGAGACATTGAATACCGGGGAGAATTGCACCTCTATGATGTTGCTGCCTTCACCCGATCCGCCGGAGAGCGCATTCACGGTTTCGTTGGCCGTCAGAACCTTCTCGCCGCCGTTCATCATGACCAGCTCCGGGCCTTCCTCACCGACAAGGGTAAGGCCGGCAGCTGCGTAGTCTGTACCGATGGCATCATGGTCCTGGACGCCGCTGGCTTCACCAGGCGGTGATCCTTCGGTTTTGTAGTGATAGGTGATATCAACATCCACATCCGCGATGGTTGCCAGCGCCGCGTTCACAGCATCTGCAATCGAGCCGGCTTCCGTGGTCGCGTCTGTGCCTCCGGCAGTGAGATCCTTGACATACGCTTCCATGGTGGCCTTGGCAGCCGCCGCGGCTTCGGATCCCTTGTCCAGTTCCTTGACGGTGTTCTCCAGTTCTGTCTTCAGAGCTGTCATGCCTTCGGTGAACTGGGTTTCCATGTCTGCGATGGTGGAAGCCAGAGCATCCTTGCTCGCCTCAACCTCCGCGAAGGAATCGTTGATCGCCTGCACCTCTTCCGGAGTGGCAGCGGCCAACTCCTGCAATGCGGCAAGGCTTTCGGCTGATCCGTCAGAAAGCTGGGTGGCAATCTCCTTCGAGACGCCCTTATCGAGAACAGTCTGCAGAGCGGTGTTGTACTGTTCCCAGTACGCCTGCTGCGCTGCCAGGTTGGTCTTCATCTCGGAGGTGGTCTTGGACTGCGCCGGATCGCCGGTCTCATCAAAGAGGCCGAACCGGCTTCCGAGGGACTTCTTCGCGGCTTCCTTCGCTTCATCGTAGGCCTTCTTCAGATTCTCCATCTGAGTGATGATATTGCCTACGGCTGCAACGGTGGTCTCCGCTTCCGTCTGAGCGGTCGATCCGGATCCCTCGGCAGCGGCCTTGGCGGCATCCACTCCGGCTCTGACCTTTTCCATGGTCTCAGCAACGAGCTCGCCGCTGTTCTCGTAATCCTTATAGGCTTCATTCAGTGCAGCCTCAAGGGAATCGTATTCGAGCGTACCTTCTGCCACACCGTTGATCAGGTTCTGCAGATATTCCTGCTGGATTTTGTCATTCGCTTCCACGGCGTCAGCATAGCCGGTTGCGGTGGAGATCAGACTCTGCCAGCTGTCACTCATCTGATCGACACTGAAGGTCTCGTGCTCAACCGCGTATCCCATGCCTGCAAGGCCGCTTCCGAAGAAATCGTAATCCTGCCCGGTGAGCGTATTGATCGTGTCCTGCAGGCCGTAAAAACGATTCTGCAAGGCCTTTGCTTCTTCGGTATCGTCATGAAGCCAGGAGCCTTCGCCTTCGTAAGACTGAACCGCTTCGACCAGACTGTCAAACTCGGAGCGGACATATCCGGCTGCGTCTCCAGCTTTCAGGAACTCCTGTACCGCCGTCTGCTGATTCTGAGTTCTGGTCAGATTTGCGGATGCATCAGCCTCCGCCTTGATGGAATCAACATACTGCTTTGACATCTTCTTGACGGTGTCAAGCGCGTCTGCTGTGTACTGATCCTTCCGGGCCTTGGCCACATTCTCATAGGCTTCGATCTGCCTGTTGAGAGCATCTGTTTCATCATCCGTTGCAGTGATCAGGCCGCCGGATGCTCCGCGCAGCTCCTCGGTAACGGCCTTCAGCCGTTCACGCTTCGCCGCCAGTTCCTCCGATGCGGAAGCGGCAGCGTTCTGCGCTTCGGCCAGAGCAACTGCCTGCTCGTTGGCTTCCTTCAGCTCCGTCAGCTCGCCGGTGACATCGATCGTCTGAGTGATCGTGCCGTTGGCGTTGACTACGACCTTGCCGGCTTCAACGGCTGCCACGAATTCCTTCATGGTGCCGTATCCCAGGGCGCTGATGGTAGCGGAATCAAATCCGCTGGTTTCAAGCGTCTGGGTGAGCTTTCCGGTCTTCGTCTGGATGGAGCTGATGAACTCCTTCAGATGTTTCAACTGCTCATCCGTGATGTTCTCAGCGCCGTCCAGCTCAAGCTGCTGCTTGAGGGCGTGAGTGCCGTCAGCGGTGTTCGTCTTGAAGGAGAGATAGGTCTCCAGATTTTTCTCGACATCCTCAACTCCGCGAAGCTGAAGTTCCTGGGTCAGCGTGGCCTTCTCGTTGACGATGCTCTCTTTCAGTTCCTGGATCTGTTTGATCTTCTCCGGCTTAATGTCATCCATGACCAGCTTCTGCGTCAGGGTGCCGTCAGCTGTCGTGATGATCTTGCCGGACTGGACAGCGTCCACAAAGGCTTCCATGGAACTGTAGCCCAGTGCGCTGATGGATGCGGCATCGAAGCCGAGCAGTACGAGCTTCTGTGTCAGCTTGCCTTCCTTGGTGCCGACAGTGTTCATCAGGCGTTTGAGCTGTTCAACCTTCGCGTCCGTGAGATTTTCAGCGCCTGCAATCTCAAGCGCCTGCTTCAGTTTGTATGTGCCGTCCTTCGTGTTGGTCTTCATCTCGAGGAAGGTCGGCAAATTCTTCTCAACGTCTTTCACGCCGAGAAGTTCAAGTTCCTGAGTCAGCTTCGCTTTGTCATCGACATAGGCTTTCTTCAGCCGCTCAAGCTCCTGCAGATCCTTCTTGCTGACGCCGGTGATGTCCAGCGTCTGGGTCACGGTGCCGTCATCATTGACAACGTAGCCATGGTTTTCCGCGATCTCCTTCAGCAGATCCAGATCGGACTTCTTCACGCCGCTGATATCGATCTTCTGGGTGATCTCGCCGACACCGCTGTTTTCAAGGTCGGAGATCTCCTTGGTCAGGGTCTTGTATTCCTCTGCCAGGTCGATGATATGCTGCTGCTCTTTGGCCTTCTCGTTCAGAGAATCAAAGTCTGTGTCCAACTGCTCAAAGGATGGATGAGCATCGTTGTACGCGTCCGTCAGTAGGCCGATGCCTGCAACCAGGGCGCCGATTCCTGCGGCAACGCCCATGATGATTCCGATG
>ODAI012389336.1_pt1 | contig 14681 bp, 13 predicted proteins | sample 1539321 | NCBI WGS metagenome assembly ODAI01 (sample SAMN02144231, study PRJEB22623) | gut metagenome | biome: sheep rumen | host: Ovis aries | place: New Zealand
AACTGGTAGAAGGTAAAGCCGGTGAACCAGTCCTCCTTGTCCGCAGACATGAGAGCACAGAATTCCTTTACCATCTCTGCCTGATCGTAGGCACCCGTAACATCACCGTCGGCATTGAACTCTGCCATTGTCATGGGCTTTCCTTTGCCGCCGTTGAGGAATTTGAACCTTTCGTAGCTCCTCTTGGTCTTTTCGTAGGTCTCCGCCACATTGCTGCGGGAATACTGATTGGTCTCCTTAGTGGCAACATCAAAGGGCCAGCCCCAGTGAAGAGCCATGTATTTGTCAACAGACCAGATATCGGCGGAGGGCACGACTGCCTTGAACTCCTCCTCCATTATCATCTCCGTCTCATTCAGATCCTCTATGCCGCCTATGCACATAACTGTCTTTACATTGGGGGCATATTCATGGATAATGTCAGTGAAGTGAACGAAGAAATCACCTATCTCCTTGTAGGAAGCCCTTTTGGTAAAGGAGAACCAGTTGCCCGTAGCCTCGTGGTTTATACGCAGGTACATCCTTCCGAAGGGCTTGAGATCCTTTGCTATGGCTATAAGATGATCGTCCGTGCAGTTGGGGTCAATGGTGAGGGTCAGGTTCACATCCTGCCCGTGGCGGCGTATGTCCCTCATCTGCTCAAAGGGCTCTGCGCCGGTGGCCTTGAGCCCGCCGCCGTAGGTGAAATAGTCATCATAGGGGTAATCCCACTGGAATGCCACATCCGCATCCTTCATGACCTCCGAGATACGGCCCGGCCACTCCTTGTCATAGGGGTAGTAGCAGTACATAAGGCTCACAGCCCTGTGAGGCCTTCCCAGAGCATGGAGGATATAGTCCTGGTCTACATACTCCCCTCTTTCGGAGCCGTCTCCCAGATCCACGGAAAACCGTGCCGGTCCTATATGAGCCCTTCTTATTTTGTAATCCATCACATTCCGCTCCCGTTTTTTCAGATGATATCGTCGTTTTCCTTCTGTAAAGGCTGCTGGGGAGCTATGGCGCCCTTTGCCCTCTGCACCGCATCTATATTGGCGGTAAGTATCTTTTCCGTGCGTGTGAGCATATCTATGATATAGCTGTCTGTTGCCGCCTTTACCTGCTTTGACTGGTACTGGGCGCTCTTTTCTATCTCCTCAGCCCTTGCCTGTGCAGCCTTGGTCACAGCGTGCATATCCGTCAGCTCTCTCGCCCTTGCCTCGGCTCTGGTGATGACCTCTTCGGCGTTCTTCTTGGCATCATCGATAATGGTCTTGCGCTCGTTCACTATCTTCTTTGCCTGCTTTATCTCGTCGGGAAGATTCATTCTGATATTGTCGATGCAGTCCTGCAAAAACATGGGATCCACCGATTTCTGGTTGGTGAAGGGGACTGTTTTGGACTTCATAACGTGCTCGCTCATCTGGTCAAGGATGACCTCGATCAATTCTTCAGCCATGATAATTCTCCTCTTGTTTTTATTTTAAATGCAAAGTGCCCAAAGCCTTTCCGTCAAAGCACTTCACAGAAAATTCTCCGTTCCGGTACAGGGCATAGGTGGGAGGGTTCCCCTCTTTAGGGAGAGAAGCGGAACCCGTGTTGATGTAGCTTATGCCGTTCTTCGTGTAGGCCTTCCATATGTGAGTGTGTCCGCTCACCACAACGCTGCCCTTTGCCGCATTGGGAATGCTCTCCGGCTCCCACAGGTGTCCGTGGGTAACGAATATCTCCGTACCGTCTGCCCACAGCACCGAATAATCCGCAAGACAGGGGAATGAGAGCATCATCTGATCCACCTCTGCTTCGCAGTTCCCTCTCACGCAGATGATCTTGTCCTTCATGGAGTTGAGAGCGGCTGCCACCTCTGCGGGGGAATATCTTTCCGGAAGAGGGTTCCGGGGTCCGTGGTAGAGTATATCCCCGACGAGCACCAGCTTTTCCGGCCTTTCCCTTTCAAAGGCATCAATGACCCTTTCGCACCCGCTGAGGCTTCCGTGTATGTCCGATGCGAACATCAGCTTCATCGGATCACCCTCTCCTCCGCAAGATCTATAAGCTTGTCAAGCAGTTCGGGATAGGAAATGCCGAAATCCTCCATGAGCTTGGGGTACATACTGATGGATGTAAAGCCTGGCATGGTGTTTATCTCGTTCAGGTAGACCGTATCCCCGCTGAGGAAGAAATCCACTCTGGAAAGCCCGAAGCAGCCGATTGCCTTAAACGCCTTTACAGCCGTTTCTCTTATCTCCTTTGCCTTCTCTGCGGGAATGTCTGCGGGGATGGAAAGCCCGGAAGTGCCGAGGATATACTTAGCGTCGTAGTCGTAGAACTCATTGCAGGAGATTATCTCCCCCACGCCCGATGCAAAGGGATTGTCGTCTCCGAGGACGGCACATTCCAGCTCACGCCCCTTTACATACTCCTCAACGATGACCTTCCTGTCATGGGAAAAGGCGATCTTTATGGCGTATTTCAGCTCTTCAAAGCTGTTTGCCTTGTTCACTCCCACGGAGGAGCCGCTGGAGGAGGGCTTAACGAACACGGGGAAACCCAGTTCGTTTATGATATCCTCTGTCACGCTGTCCAGCTTTGAGAGCTGAGACTGCTTTATGACACGGTAGCGTGCCATCTTTATGCCGTGGTATTCAAGAACGGTGTGGGTAAATTCCTTGTCCATGCAGGCAGCCGAGGCAAAACAGCCGCAGCCCACATAGGGGATACCCGACATATCCAGAAGTCCCTGTATGGTGCCGTCCTCCCCGTACTTTCCGTGGAGAACGGGGAATACGGCGTCCACCCTGATAACATTCACCTCGCCGTCAAGAATGGTGGCGATGCCCCTGTACAGAGGGTCGGGCAGTATAGCCGCAGGCACATTGTCCGGGAAGGTCTCCCAGGTATTGTCCTTTATGCCGTCCACAGAGCCGGGGTAAAAGAACCACCGTCCCTTTTTGGTTATACCTATCTGTATTACCTCATACTTTGATTTGTCGATATTTGAAATGACATTTGCAGCAGAAATAAGAGAAATGTCATGCTCGTTGGATTTGCCGCCGAAAATTACGGCAATGCGTTTCTTAGCCATTTGATATGATCCCCGATCTAAAAAATTCACATAAATACGGATAATAACATTCTATCACAAATTTTGTCGATTTTCAAGGTTTTCGGGAAATATTTTTACAAAAGAAAAGCCTTTCCTTCCTGCCGGTGTCCAATTTTCCGGCGGATATTTGTTGATATCGACGAAAGCATTTCTTTTGCGCAGCAAATAAGCTGCCGCATGAAACGGCAGCTTATCATACTGATTTCTGACCGATGCACAGACAAGAAACAAGCCGCAAATGCTTGGATATAAGGGGTCTGAGGCTTGGAGATCGTCTGTACATCGAGGAAGGATCAGTATCACATGTCAATGATCTGTCATGCGGTTTCCGGCTCCGAAAATGCCGGACAGCAGAACAGTACAGGTATCACAGACTGACAGGAAAATCAAAGTATGTTTCGGGGAACGGCTCGTTTTCAAGAGTGAAATGCCACCATTCCTGCTCTATGGGAGCAAAGCCGCTGTCCGTCATCGCCTTCCCGAGAATCATGCGGTTTTCATACTGGTCCCGGGTCACAAGGCGGCTGTCAGGGTGGGAAATGTCGTCAAAAAGGTCAAAGGGGCTGCCCATATCCAGATCCTTTCCCGTTTTCATGTCGAAAAGAGTAAGATCCACGGTGCTCCCCCTGCTGTGGGAGGACTTTGAAGCTATATATCCCTCCTTGAAAAGCTCCTGCTTTTCCAGCTTCGGGTAGAAGAATTCCTTCATCCGCACATCCGTGTCCTCGATGCCCCAGTAGACAAAGTGCTTTACAGCGGATGCAGGGCGGTAGGCATCATAGATGCGCAGCCTGTAGCCCCGCACATATAGCTGTACCGCAGCATTTTTCAGCGCCCGTGCCGCCTCCTTTGTGATAAGGGCGACAGGTGCCTCATAGCCGTTTATCCTGTCTCCGATGAAATTGTAAGTGCTGAAATAGCGTATTTCAAGTATAGCACCGGGTATCATGTCCGTAAGGGGTATAAAGTCTTTTCTCTCATAAATGCTGTCTGCCATGATATCACCCTTTTTCCGAGTTTTTTTCGGCATATTTCTTCAGGTATTCAAACGCCTGCCTTATGCTTGCCACTCCCACTATCCCCGTTTTGTACTCCTTGGGATCCAGTCCTCTCAGGGAGGTCTTTGGCACGATACAAACGGAGAAGCCCAGTCTTGCAGCTTCGTTCAGCCTCTGGGATATACCCGAAATGCTCCTCACTTCTCCTCCCAGACCCAGCTCTCCGAAAGCGGCGATGTTTTCGGGTATAGGAAGATCTATAAGAGAACTGTAAAGGGCCAGTGCCACAGGGAGATCCGCCGCAGGCTCATCAAGGCGAAAGCCGCCGACCACATTTACATACACATCAAGAGTGCCGTAGAAAAGCCCTGCTCTTTTTTCAAGGACAGCCAGTATTATGGCGAGCCTTGAAAAGTCAAAGCCCTGAGATGTACGCCTGGGGGACGGATAGCCGGATTTTGTCACAAGAGCCTGTATCTCAGCCAGAATGGGGCGGCTGCCCTCCATGACACATCCTACCGAACAGCCCGAGACCCCGACAGGGCGACCCGAAAGGAACATGGCAGAAGGGTTCGGCACCTCCTTCAGCCCCCTGTCGGACATATCAAAGACACCTATCTCATTGGTAGAGCCGTACCTGTTCTTTACCGCACGCAGCAGCCTGTAAGACTGGTTCCTCTCCCCCTCGAAGAAAAGCACCGTGTCCACTATATGCTCCATGACCTTTGGCCCTGCAATGGCACCGTCCTTGTTTACATGACCCACGATAAAGACAGGTATCTCCAGTTCCTTTGCAAGGCGCATGAACAGGTTGGTACACTCCCTCACCTGCGTTATGCTGCCGGATGAAGAATTGAGCTCCCGCAGGTTCATGGTCTGGATGGAGTCGATAATGACTATGTCAGGCGTTCTTTCACGGACACAGTTTGCTATGGAAAGGGCATCGGTGGAGGACAGCAGAGAAAGGCTCTCCCCCTTTACTCCCAGCCTGTCAGCTCTCAGCTTTACCTGCCTTGAGCTCTCCTCTCCCGAGACATAGAGTATGCTGTGCTCCTTTCCGAAATAGGTGCAGATCTGCAGGAGAAGGGTGGACTTTCCTATGCCGGGCTCTCCTCCGAGCAGCACGATAGAGCCTTTCACAAGCCCTCCCCCCAGCACACGGTCAAGTTCTGCGGAGCCTGTGGGATAGCGTATCTCCTCGTCCGTATCCACCTCGGACAGCTTTCTCGGAACGGCAGCCTTTGCGGGGTAGTGGACTGCGGCGGCGTTTTTGGCGGAGACGGGAGCCGCACTTTCCTCCACATCCTCTTCAAGGGTGTTCCAGCTGCCGCAGGTGGGACATTTGCCGTACCACCTGGGGGTCTTGTAGCCGCATTCGGAACAGATGTAAACAGTTTTTAGCTTCATATACAAATACAGAATGTGCTCTCCGCCCCGTAAAACAGGGTCGGAGAGTCACTGAAAGGGTGTTTTTTACGTTTTTTATGCTTTGAGCGCCTGTGCCACATCGGCGATAAGGTCGTTCTTGTCCTCTATGCCGCAGGAAAGGCGTACAAGTCCCGCAGGGATACCCGCAGCAGCAAGCTGCTCGTCGGTGAGCTGACGGTGAGTGGAGGTAGCGGGATTGAGGCAGCAGGAACGGGCATCTGCCACATGAGTCTCTATGGCGATGATGCGCAGCTTCTTCATAAAGCTCTCTGCTGCTGTTCTTCCGCCCCTGATCTCAAAGGATACTACGCCGCAGCCGCCGTTGGGCATATACTTCTGCGCCAGATCGTAGTACTTGTCGCCCTTGAGGTGAGGGAAGGTAACGCTTGCCACTTCCGGCTGCTCCTTGAGGAACTCTGCCAGTGCAAGGCCGTTCTCGCAGTGACGGGGCATCCTTACATGAAGGGATTCCAGTCCGAGATTAAGATAGAATGCGTTCTGGGGCGACTGTATGGAGCCGAAGTCACGCATGAGCTGGGCTGTAGCCTTGGTGATGAATGCACCCTTGCCGAACTTTTTGGAATAGGTTATGCCGTGATAGCTCTCATCGGGAGTGGTAAGACCGGGGAAAAGCTCTGCATGAGCATCCCAGTCAAAGTTTCCGGAATCCACTATGGCACCGCCGACGCCGGTCCCGTGACCGTCCATGTACTTGGTGGTGGAGTGGGTAACTATGTCCGCACCCCATTCTATGGGACGGCAGTTCACGGGAGTGGGGAAGGTGTTGTCCACGATAAGGGGCACGCCATGGGAGTGGGCGCACCTTGCAAATTTTTCTATGTCAAGAACGGTGAGGGCGGGATTTGCGATGGTCTCGCCGAAAACTGCCCTTGTGTTGGGGCGGAAAGCGGCGTTTATCTCCTCCTCGGAGGCATCCGGGGAGACAAAGGTAACATCTATGCCCATCTTCTTCATGGTAACGGCAATAAGGTTGAAGGTGCCGCCGTAGATGGTGGACGCCGAAACTATATGGGAGCCGTTCTCGCAGATGTTGAAAAGGGCGAAGAAGTTCGCAGCCTGTCCGGAGGATGTGAGCATTCCCGCAGCACCGCCTTCAAGAGCGGTTATCTTAGCTGCCACAAGGTCATTTGTGGGGTTTTGCAGCCTTGTGTAGAAGTAGCCGGATTCTTCAAGGTCGAAGAGCTTCCCCATGAACTCGGAAGTGTCGTACTTGAAGGTAGTGGACTGGTATATGGGGAGCTGTCTGGGTTCACCGTTCTTGGGAGTATAGCCTGCCTGCACGCATTTGGTATTTACGGAAAGATCCATTTTATTTACCTCTCTTAACATAACTGTAATATATAGAAACAATAAATAAAGTATAATAGATTTTTCCTATAATGTCAAATATGGCAAATCTATAATAAGCTATAAGTAAAAGCTATATCTCGGTTTTACCCGATCATCCCCGACATATCATACATACCCGCAGGCTTGTCCGAAAGGAACACCGCAGCATTCACCGCTCCCACTGCAAACACCTCTTTGGATGCCGCCTGGTGAGAAAGAGTTATCACCTCGTCACGCCCGGCAAAGATGATGTCGTGTTCGCCTACGATGGTACCGCCCCTGATGGAGCTGATGCCCAGCTCCTTTTTGCCTCTCTTCTGCCTTACGGAGTGGCGGTCATAGATGTATTCATACTGTCCGCCGGCAGCCTCGTTTACGGCATCAGCCAGCATGAGAGCCGTTCCCGAGGGAGCGTCTATCTTCTGGTTGTGGTGCTTTTCGAGTATCTCTATATCAAACTGACCGCCAAGCACCTTTACAGCCTGCTTTGCAAGGGCTGCAAGGAGATTTACTCCGAGAGACATATTGAAGGTGAAGAAAACGGGTATCTTCTCCGAAGCGGCGGTTATCTGCGCTTTCTGTTCGGGAGTGTAGCCCGTTGAGCCGATGACCACGGGCACATTGTTTTCCGTACAGTAGGCAAGCATCGCATCGAGAGCCGAGGGGTGGGAGAAATCTATGACACAGTCCGGCTTTTCTTTAAGTTCGGAAAAGGACTTGTAAACAGGGAACTCCTCGTTCTGCTTGTCATTAAGGTCTATACCCGCCAGTACCGTACAGTCCTCACGGTTAGCTATAACGGAGGCGATGACTTTTCCCATATGACCGTTGGCACCGGTGATAACAAATTTTTTCATGTCTGCTCTCCCTTACCTGATAAGGCCGCTGTCTGCCAGTATGCGGCGGAGCTTTGCCTTCTTTTCCTCCTCCATCTCATAAAGAGGCAGACGGCACTTGCCTGCGGGGAAGCCTGTCATGTTCATTGCCTCCTTGATACCTATGGGGTTCACATCAAGGAAAAGACCGTTTGCAAGAGGAAGGTACTTTGCAGCCATGGCAGCAGCTTCGGGATAATTGTTGTCAAGGCAGAGCTGTGCGATGGTGTGTGTCTCCAGGGGAGCGATGTTGGACATTACGGATATAACGCCCTTTCCGCCAAGAGACATTATGGGCACGATCTGATCGTCGTTGCCGCTGTAAACATCTATCTTGTCGCCGCAGAGAGCAAAGATCTTGGCGATCTGGGATATGTTGCCGCTGGCCTCCTTTACGGCTGCGATGTTCTTATGCTCCGCAAGAGCCTGTACGGTCTCGGGGGCGATGTTCACTCCTGTGCGGGAGGGGACATTGTAGAGTATGCAGGGGATGTTCACCGCATCCGCAATGGCGGTGTAATGGGCTATAAGTCCTCTCTGTGAGGTCTTGTTGTAGTAAGGTGTCACAAGCAGGAGGGCATCTGCTCCCATAGCCTCAGCCTCCTGTGAAAGGTGGATGGCATAGGCGGTGTCATTGGAGCCTGTCCCTGCAATAACGGGCACACGGTGAGCCACCTTCTCGATGGTGTAGCGTATGCACTCCTTATGCTCCTCATCATTGAGGGTGGAGGATTCGCCTGTGGTGCCGCATATTATGATAGCATCCGTCTTGTTTGCTATCTGGGTCTCTATGAGCTGTCCCAGTGCCTCGTAATTAACGGAGCCGTCCTCATTCATGGGAGTTATGATGGCAACTCCCGCACCGGTAAAAATTGTGTTTTTCATCATTATTCTCCTTTATCGGATTCCTTATGAAATTTCAGATTGTTCTCTCTCAGTTCTTCAAACGTCACCGGGGCATAGCCGTTTATCATGACCCCTGCGTTGAAAGCGCTGTCTGTCCTGTGAGTCGCCATAAATCCATATCCGTCATCACGGCCGGCGTGGATATGACCGTATATCAGATAACTTCCTGCGGGGCGTCTGTACCACTCCACAAGAGGATAGTGGTACATGAATATCTTCCGCTCGCCTGTCTCAATATACTTTTCATATACACATTCTTCAAACAGGCTCTGCAGCGCAGGGCTTTCCTTTATACGCCCGTCGTGGTTTCCGTAGATAAGGTGCTTTCTGCCTCTGAGTGCTTCTGCATATCGGCGGATAGTGTCATCACTTTCCTCACCATAGTAGGTGAAGTCGCCGATTATCCACACATCATCACTGTCTGCTACCTTAGCGTTCCATCTGTCACGCATCACATCAAACATATGAGCCGCATTTCTGAAAGGCCTTTTGTCCCATATCACCCTGTCTTCATGACCAAGGTGCAGATCGGATGTGAAGAAATCCATTATCAGTCAAAGTATCCCTTTGCGGCAAGGAGCTCTGCCATGAGCACAGCACCGCCTGCTGCACCTCTCAGTGTGTTGTGGGAGAGGCATACGAACTTGTAGTCGAAGATAAGATCCTCACGGAGCCTGCCCACGGAAACTGCCATGCCGCCTTCAAGCATCCTGTCCAGCTTGGTCTGCGGACGGTCATCCTCCTCAAAGTAGTTGATGAACTGCTTGGGTGCGGAGGGGAGAGAAAGCTCCTGGGGAACACCGGAGAAGTTCTTCCACGCTTCCAGTATCTGCTCCTTCGTGGGCTTCTTCTCAAACTTCACGAATATGGCTGCCATATGACCGTCGGAAACGGGAACTCTCAGACACTGGGCGGAGATCCTGGGGGAGGTGGCATTCACTATCCTGTCTCCCTCAATGTGTCCCCATATCTTAAGAGGCTCCTGCTCGGACTTTTCCTCTTCGCCGCCTATGTAGGGGATAACATTGTCTATTATCTGGGGCATGGTCTCAAAGGTCTTGCCGGCACCGGATATAGCCTGATAGGTGCAGACAAAGGCTTCCTTCACGCCGAAATCCTTCATGAGAGGATTGAGGGCGGGCACATAGGACTGGAGAGAGCAGTTGGACTTGACTGCTATAAAGCCTCTCTTTGTGCCGAGGCGCTCTCTCTGCGCCTTGATTATCTCTATATGCTCGGGGTTTATCTCGGGGACCACCATGGGAACATCGGGAGTCCCTCTGTTGGCGGAATTGTTGGATACTACGGGGCATTCAGCCTTTGCGTAGCGCTCCTCAAGAGCCTTTATCTCATCCTTCTTCATATCCACCGCACAGAACACGAAATCCACCTGAGAAGCTATCTCATCCACATCTGCGGTCGCATCCTTCACAACTATGTCCTTCAGGCTCTCGGGTATGGGAGCATCTCTGAAAGCCCAGCGCTTTCCCACTGCCTCTTCATAGGTCTTGCCGGCACTGCGTGGAGATGCCGCCAGTACCTTTACCCTGAACCAGGGATGATCTGCCAGAAGGAGCGCAAAGCGCTGACCTACCATTCCCGTTGCGCCGATGATGCCTACATTATACTGTTTCATTGTCCTTTACCCCGTATGATGAGCGCTCTCCGGCAGAAGGCTGTCATACGTTCCTTTCTGTTGTTTTTTGCTTTTTTAAGTGTCTGAGCCGGATGATGTACATTTAAAGTTAAGCTCAATATCCGAATGCCGCCCTGTAAGCCGCATAGTCTGTGAATATCAGCATTATGGCAAGGGCGATAACACCCACTATGAGCGGGAGAGTGGCGAGCCTCTCTTTGCCGCCGCCGCCTGCGTTGCAGGCTTTGAGCTTGTGTGCGCTTTTCTCAACTTCCGCAAGGCGGCGTATAAAGATCACCATAAGAACAAGCCCCACAGCCGCCGCAACTGCGCTTCCCGCCTCTATAAGGGGATCTCCGAGATCACGGGCAAGGAGATATTTGAGTATGCTGTCGTTTTCACGGAGAGTAGGTTCCAGAAGAGTGAATGTGACTGTTGCACCCTTTCGCAGTATCTGGAAAAAGATGCAGGGCCATATGGAATCCGTGAGGACGTATATGAGCGCCGCCACAACCCCCAGCACAAAGGCATCAAGAAAGCCTGTGGCAGTCATCTGCACAAGGCCGAATACCAGCGCCGTAAGGAGAACGGTCGCACGGTATCTCCCTGTGGACAGGTAGCTTCCCGCCATACAGCCACGGATGAGAAATTCTTCGAGAATGGCTGTGAGGAACACCAGCGCCACTGCGTTTACTATATGCCCTACGGAAAGCGCCTGCTCTATGTCATCCCTGATGAAAAGAGTGGGGATGATCATCTTCACAAGAGAGGATATAAGGCTTGCAAAGGGATATACGGCAATGGCAATGCCTGCTGTCAGTAAATAGGAGATGGGCTTTGAGCGTTTGAAGCCTATGTCCCTTGCCTTTACTCCCTGCTTTCTGAATACAACAAGAGCCATTATGACTACGGGGATGTAGGCAAGAACGGATCTCCATTCACGGGGTATGATACGCAAAGGGGTGACTGTAAGTGCGATCACCAGCACAGTGAATATAAGGAAGAGCCAGTTTGCCCACTTTACAGGCAGTACCCCCTTTTGGGGCTTTGACTGAGCAGATGAGCCTTCGGACTTTGGCTTGGGAACATCCTTTTTGACAGGGGCTGTCTGCTGTGCAATGGCGTTTTTGGCAGGGGCATTGCTCCTGCTCTGGGAAGATCTGTTCTTTTTCTTTTTCTTAGCCATAGTTTCTCCTCCTTTTGTGCCGATCCCCGGCATGATATAAAAAAACGGTCGGATGACCCGACCGAATGACCTATTCCATGCAATACGCCTATATTTACCGCAAGCATCCGAATAGCACTCCACCCGAAGGTGACAGCCGCACACCTGTTCGGTGTACGTCCGGGGCGACCCTTACAAGCCCTGTTCCGGGCGCCCCTCGGCGGTATTGCCTTTCATGCGGGATAAACGGGCTTTCTCTGCCCCGCACTACTCATCTTTACCGCGCCTCTATCGAATCATATTAGAACTATTCTATCACTTATGATAACTCTTGTCAATAGTCTTTTTGCACCTTTTCCGCCAATTATGACCGTCTGTTATTGTGCACCCCTACAGGTCGGTACGACCGACAGCCACATCGTCGGCATACCTGCAGCACATATTATTATTCAAAGCCGCATCGTGTCAAGTTTTTTTTCATATCTCCCGACAACTTTGGCTAAAATGTACAGAAAAACATTCGGAAATTCGTTGACATTTTCGGGTCTCATATGCTATACTTAATTAGATATTGTAAAGCTATGCCCGCAAGCGCCTTGCTGCGGCTTATTTAGATATATTCAAAGCGGGGGTCTTAGAGAGAATGGAACCGAACACAACCAATATTCAGGCAAACAGGACCGGCAGCGAAGAAACGGAGATAGATCTTCTCAAGCTGGCGGTGAACCTGCTCGATCACATAGTCGTCATTGCTGTCATCACCATTTGTGCGGCCGTTCTCGGCTTCGGAGTCACAAAGCTCTTCATGCCGCTGAAATACACCTCGAGAACGTCCATGTACGTCAAGAACCTTTCCAACAGCGACGACCGTGACACCATCGCCTCCTCCGACCTTGCCACTTCAAGAAACCTGGTAAGCACCTACATCGTCATACTGGAAAACAATGTAGTCGTTCAGAGAGTGGGTCAGGAGCTCGTAAAAAACGAGCTGGTGAAGGATGCCCTCCCCCGCTGCTTCAATCTTAATTCCGACGGCTCCATAAAGACATCCGAGCTGAAAAAGTGCATAACCATGGCAGCCGACAACAACACGGAGGTACTGGTGGTATCAGCCACCACAAAGGACAGATATGTGAGTGCCGTTATCTGCGACATTTACGCACAGATAGCTCCGGAATACCTTATAAGAGTAGTCGGAGCCGGTTCTGTTGAGGCAATAGGCCCCGCAGAGGTGCCAAACTCCCCCTCCTCTCCCAATGTGATGAAAAACACTGTTATCGCTGCTCTTCTCGGCTTTGTGCTGGTTTGCGGCGTGTATGTCATCATATTCCTGCTGGACAGATCCATCAAATCCGAGGAAGACCTTAAAGTGTTCAATGTTCCCTATCTGGGCGACATCCCCGAGATAAACACGGCGCAGGGCAAGTCAAACAAGAAGTCCGGAAACATAGCAGATCTGGCAGAGACCACGCTCCTCAACAAGGATCTTCCCTTTGCGGTCTCCGAGTCATACAGAGCTGTCCGCACCAACATAATGTTCTCTCTTTCCGTAAGGGAAAAGAAGATCATCGCCGTTACATCCGCCAACGCCTCGGAGGGAAAGTCCTCCTCCGCTGCGAATATCGCCCTTACACTGGCTCAGACAGAGGCAAGGGTGCTCCTCATAGATGCAGACCTCAGAAAGCCCACCGTTCATATGCGTTTTTCACTTGAAAACGAAACGGGCCTTTCGGAAGTTCTGGGACGTATGGCAAAATTCGATTCTGCCGTTCACAAGAACGTTGCCCATCACCTTGACATACTTTCATCCGGTCACTGCCCTCCGAACCCCTCCGAGCTGCTCAACTCCTCTGTGATGCGCGCTCTGCTCCACGGGCTGGAATCAAGGTATGACTACATCGTTGTTGATACTCCTCCCGTAAACGTGGTATCCGATGCACTGGGTCTTGCCCCCTATATCGGCGGTCTTGTGCTTGTTGCAAAGTACAATTCCACCACCGTGGACGAATTCAACGGCGCTATGCAGCAGATACGCTTCACCAACGCTGATGTGCTTGGTGTTATGATAACTCAGGTAGAACGCAGTGTGGGTGCCTACGGCAAATACGGAAAGTACGGCAAATACGGCAAGTACAGCCGCTACGGCGGAAAGTACGGCTACGGCAAGGACGGATACGGCTACGGCTACGGTTACGAAAACACCTCCTCCCAGGGCGCAAAGGCACAAGGACAATAAACTTAAAAGCGGTCGGAATACCGGCCGCTTTTTGAAAGTACAGGAGTTAGACTGTGGTAATTGATTTTCACTGTCATATACTGCCGGGCTTTGACGACGGCAGCAAAAACACACAAATGTCTCTGGAGATGCTCAGGAGAGAACGGGCTCAGGGAGTAGACAGGGTCATCCTTACCTCCCATTTTTACAGGGACAGGGAGGAATGCGGTCATTTCCTCAAAAGGAGAAAAGCCGCATTTGAGCACCTTCTTGAAGCCATGCAAAAGGACGGCGGGGATTTCCCGGAGCTGAAGCCGGGGGCGGAGGTGGCAATGTGCCGCAGCCTTGCCTATGAGGATCTGAAGCCCCTCTGCATAGAGGGCACCAACACCCTGCTGCTGGAGCTCCCGTTTGAGCCTATGGGCTCATGGTTCAAGGATGTACAGTCCATAATAAACAGCAACAGCGTTAAGGTGGTGCTGGCTCATGTGGAGCGTTTCAGAGCCTGCCTTGACAAAAAGTCCTTTGAGCAGGTGATGGCGCTGCCTGTCACAAAGCAGATAAACACAACCTCCCTTTTGAAGGACGGCTTTTTTCTGAAAAGACAGCTTTTCAAGCTGGTGGAGAGCGAACAGGTGCATATCCTGGGCACGGATGCCCATAACCTTGATGTACGCCCCGTGAATATCGGGGATGCCATGGAGATACTCCGCAAAAAAGGCATGGAAGATCAGCTCAAAGCTATGATGAAAAAGGCAGAAAAGCTCTCCTCTTAAAAACGGGACAGTTTTTTCAATTTTTTTTGAAAAAGCTCTTGACAAATCAAAAAATATATGATAAAATAGTCTTTGTCATTTGACATAAGACTTTGCGGGTGTAGTTCAATGGTAGAATTCCAGCCTTCCAAGCTGGCCGCGTGGGTTCGATTCCCATCACCCGCTCCAATGCGCCTTTAACTCAGCTGGATAGAGTAACTGCCTTCTAAGCAGTAAGCCGCTGGTTCGAATCCAGCAAGGCGCGCCA
>ODAI012421798.1_pt1 | contig 14681 bp, 11 predicted proteins | sample 1539321 | NCBI WGS metagenome assembly ODAI01 (sample SAMN02144231, study PRJEB22623) | gut metagenome | biome: sheep rumen | host: Ovis aries | place: New Zealand
GGACCCAGTACACGCAGCTGGGAAGCACCTTCCTGGAGAACCTGCAGGGCATGACGACGCTCAAGATCTACAAGGCGGACGAGCTGAAGCACGAGCAGATGAACGAGGAGTCGGAGAATTTCAGGGTCGTGACCATGAAAGTGCTCACGATGCAGCTCAATTCCATCATCATCATGGATCTTCTGGCCTACGGAGGAACGGCGGCGGGGATCATCCTTGCGACCCGCTCCTTTGCGGAGGGGACGCTGGGACTTGCCCAGTGCCTGTTCATGATTCTCTTGTCGGCAGACTTTTTCCTGCCCATGCGCAAACTCGGCAGCTATTTTCATGTGGCCATGAACGGGATGGCGGCCAGCGACAGGATCTTCAAGTTCCTGGAGCTGGAGGAGCCGGCGGAGCGCCCGGAGCAGTTCCCCGAAAAAGGCGGGAACTTCCTCTTAAAGAGCGTCAGTTTTTCTTATGACGGCGACAGGGAAGTGCTTCACAGGGTCAACATGCAGATTCCGAGGAACAGCTTTATGGGGATCGTAGGAGAGAGCGGAAGCGGCAAGTCGACGATCGCATCGCTCCTCACAGGGCGCAATACCGTGGAGAACGGGACGATCCTGATCAACGGGATCCCGCTCGCGGAATGCTCGGAGGAGAGCATGATGCGGGGGATCACCTATATCGGGACCGGGAGCTATTTCTTCAAGGGCACGGTCAGGGACAACCTGCTCATGGGAGATCCCGAAGCGGGCGATGAGGAGCTGTGGAAAGTCCTCGCGGAGTGCAGAATGGATGAGTTCCTGCGCAGAGGCCAAAGCTCAGGATCCGGCGAGGGGCTGGACCTTATGCTGATCGAGAACGCGCAGAATCTGTCCGGAGGACAGAGACAGAGGCTGGCCCTTGCAAGGGCGCTCCTGCATGACAGCCCGATCTATATTTTCGACGAGGCGACCAGCAACATCGATATGGAGAGCGAGGAGATCATTCTGGAGAGGATCCGCGAGATGGCGGGACACAAGACGGTGATCCTGATCACACACCGTCTGGCCAATGTACGCGGAGCAGACAGGATCTTTGTCATGGAGAACGGAAAGGTCGCGGAGAGCGGCAGCCACAGAGAGCTGATGAAGTGGGGCGGCGCTTATTCCGTTATGTGGAGAATGCAGCAGAAACTGGAGCGGTTCGGCAGAGATGAGGACTCCGGCGAGGAGTGGCTGACCGGCGAGATCGAGAAGATCGGCGACACCGGTGAGCTCGCAAACACCGGCCGGATCGGAAACACTGCGCGGATCGGCGACACCGGTGCGATCGGAAATACCGGCCGGATCGGGAACACTGCGCGGATCGGCAGCACCGGTGCGATCGGCAGTACAGGTCCGATCAGCAGCACCGGTCCGATCGGAGGCAGTACAGGCCCGATCGGAAACGAGGGAAAGGAAGGTGATCGGAATGCGTAAGAGAAACAGCAAGCGGACTCCTGCGAAGCCGGTCACACTCTTCAGGATGCTTGACCTGGTCAGACCGCTCACCGGGTTTATGGTCATCGCCGTGGCGGCGGGGACGCTTGCCTACCTGGCGGTCCAGTTCATTCCTGTGCTGGGCGGATATGCCATTCTGGAGGGTCTTGGACTGGACTCTCCCTTAGAAGCCGGGACCGTTTGGATCCTTCTGCCTGTCCTGGCTTTGATGCGCGCTGTGCTCCGCTTTATCGAGCAGCGCATGAATCACTACATTGCCTTCAGACTGCTGGCCATCGTCCGCGACAGGGTCTTCGGCGCTCTCAGGAGGCTCTGCCCTGCCAAACTTGAGGGGAGAGACAAGGGTGACCTGGTCTCTCTGATCACAGCGGACGTGGAACTTCTGGAAGTGTTCTACGCGCACACAATTTCTCCGATCTGCATAGCGGTGATCGTGGAAACCGTGATGTGCCTGTACATCGGGTCTTTCCATGCGGCGCTGGGACTTTTGGCTCTGACAGCTTATCTGTGCGTCGGGATCCTGCTGCCGCTCATCATCTCAAATCTGAGCGGGAATATGGGGCAGCAGGTGCGCAGGCACTCCGCAGAGCTCTCCTCCTGTGTTCTGGAGAACATAAGGGGACTGGATGAGACCATCCAGTACGGGAACAGCCGGGAGAGGATGGCGGTCCTGCACAAAAAGACCAAGGCGCTCCTGTGGCACCAGAGTGCGCTCAACCGCCTGACAGGTCTCAACATGGCGATCTCCGGCACCTTTATTCTGGTCTTTGACGTGCTGATGGCAGCGGCCGCCGGCTGGCTGTATCTGTCCGGGAAGGTCGGTTTTGACGGATTTTTGCTGCCGACCATGGCGCTGATGTCCTCGTTTGGACCGGTATCGGCGCTGGCGGGACTGGGCACGACACTGCAAAATACCGTGGCGTCCGGCGAGCGGATCCTGGCGATCCTGGAAGAGGAACCCGAGACAGAAGAGATCACGGGACAGCCCGCTGCAGAGTTCCACGGTGCCGAGTGCCGCATGGTCTCTTTCGGTTACGGAAAGGGAAGATCGTCCAAAGACCGCAGGAAGGGAGCAGATCAGGGCGCGTTTGTGCTCAGGAACTTCTCTCTGAGCATCCCGGAACACAAGATCATCGGGATTGTTGGCGAGGGTGGCTGCGGCAAGTCGACGCTGCTCAGACTCCTTATGCGGTTTTGGGAAGTAAATAAGGGAAAGATCGCGATCGCGGGCGAATCCGGCGCGGGCGCGGCCGGACAGGGAGCGGCAGGAAGAGTGCTCACGGATATCAATGAGATCAACACCTCGGATCTGCGCGACATGGAGGGGTATATGACCCAGGAGACGCAGATGTTCAAGGATACGATCACAGGCAATATCCGGATCGCGAAAGCGGATGCGACACAGGAAGAGGTGGAGGAAGCCTGCAGAAAAGCCTCCCTGCACGACTGGATCATGACCCTTCCCGCCGGGTATGAGACGAATGTAGGAGAACTCGGTGATACGCTTTCCGGAGGAGAGCGGCAGAGGATCGGCCTCGCCAGAGCCTTCCTCCACGATGCGCCGTTCATGCTTCTGGATGAACCCACAAGCAATCTGGACAGCCTCAATGAGGCGGTCATCCTAAAGGCGCTCAGGGAAGAGGCGAAGGGAAAGACGGTCCTTCTGGTCTCTCACAGGAAATCGACCATGAGAATAGCCGATCAGGAGATCGACATGTAAGGAGACAGGGGACGGTTCTCTGTCTCCTACATCGAGATCAGTCCGAACGCGTTTGCCACGGAGCTGAGCAGGATGACCAGTACGAAGATCGGTGCAATGTACCGGATCATGACGCGGAAGACCTTCTTGCGGCGGAAAGGATGTCCGTCCGCCTCTACCTCCTGCTCCAGCGCTTCGATTCCCATGCATTTTGTTACCAGAAGGCAGATGGCCAGCGCCGCGATGGGCATCATCACGGAATTGGTCAGGAAATCAAAGAAATCGAGGAAGGGCATCCCGATCAGGGTGATGAAGGAGAGCGGTCCGTATCCCAGGCAGGAGAGTGTTCCGAGCACAAGCATGACAACAGCCATAGCGGTCGTGCATTTGGTGCGGCTCCACTTGAATTCATCTGCCAGTGTGGAGACGGCGCTCTCTGTCAGCGCTATGGAACTGGTCAGGGCCGCAAACAGAACCAGCGTGAAGAAGAGGATCCCGATGATCCTGCCAAAGCCCATGGTGGCAAAAATCTTGGGCATGGTCACGAACATCAGAGAGGGCCCCGCGCCCAGCTGCTCCGGATCACCTCCGGAAAAAGCAAATACGGCCGGGATGATCATCATTCCTGCCAGTACGGCGATCAGTGTGTCAAAGAATTCCACCTGTGTCGTGGATTCTTCAATGCTGACTTCTTTTTTCATATAGGAGCCGAATGTGATCAGAATTCCCATCGCGATGGAGAGAGAATAGAACATCTGCCCCATGGCGGAGACAACGGTCATCCAGGAGAAGTTCTCAAGATGAGGGACCAGCATGTAGGAAACGCCCGCCATAGCCCCGGGGCGGGTGATCGTATAAACACTGATGACCACGGCCAGGATCAGCAGGATCGGCATCATGATTCTCGATACGCGCTCAATGCCGTTCTCGACGCCCATGTAAATGATGATGAGGTTGAGAACCAAAAAGACACAGAACCAGAGCTCTGCAGAGCTGCCGCTTGTAATGAAATCCGTAAAGAAGGTGTCGGAAGTGATCTTGTCCATATCGGTCGTGATAAAGGCGAAGAGATACTTGCAGACCCATCCTCCGATCACGGAGTAGTAGGGGCAGATCAGCATCGGAACGATCGCGTTGAGCCAGCCGCCCAGTCTGGCGAAGGGAGAGCTGCTGAAATGGGTAAAAGCACTCACCGGGCTCTTCTGCGAAGAACGCCCGATCGCTGTCTCAGCGATGATCATCGTGTAACCAAATGTGAGCGCAAGGATGATATAGACGAGAAGAAATGCACCGCCGCCGTATTTGGCAGCCAGGTAAGGGAATCTCCATATATTGCCCAGTCCCACTGATGCGCCGGCAGCGGAAAGGACAAAACCGAGCTTACCTGTAAATGAGCCTCGTTGATTCTGTTCCAAAATTGTTTGCCTCCTTTTTTCAGTCGATTTCCCTATCATATAACAATTTTGGAACAAAATCTATCGTATTTTAAAAACTGTCATCTCTAAATGATTCTAAACACTTATAAACACTTCTAAACAATTCTTACCGGATCCGAACGGCCTTAAACGTTAAAATTCCAAAGCATGTAACCGATCAGTGCGCCATCGAGGAGAAAGAAAACAAATAACATTAATTCACGCATTTTGAACCTCCTTATGCGATCATAACCTGTTCATTCTGTATCCGACGCCGATTCTTGTCTGTATATACTGTGGATGCGTGGTGTCTTTTTCTATTTTTTTTCTGAGGGACGCCATGAAGACGCGCAGTGATGCGAGATCGCTGTCGAAAGTGTTTCCCCAAATGGCGTCGGTCAGGTAAGTGTGGGTCAGGGTCTTGCCGATGTTCTTGCAAAAAAGACAGAGCAGTTTGTACTCGATCGGTGTCAGAGCCAATTCTTCATCGTTCATATACGCCGTACCGGCGGCAAAATCCACTTTCAAATCTCCGTTTTCGAATATATGCGAGGGCATGCCGCCCTGCGCAGCGCTCAGCCTGCGCTGTGTCACACGCAGACGCGCCAGGAGTTCATCGACGGAGAAGGGCTTGGTCAGGTAGTCATCGGCGCCCGCGTCGAGCGCTTCGATTTTGTCCTGGTCTTCGCTTCGGGCGCTGATCACGATGATCGGCGTGGAGGACCAGGTGCGGATCTTGCGGATCAGGTCCACGCCGTCCATGTCCGGAAGCCCGAGGTCTAAAAAGATGACGTCCGGATTGTGGGAAGTGATCTGCAGCAGGGCATCGCCGGCAGTGGATGCCGTCAGATACCGATAGTTGTGAATGTCAAGGGTTGTGGACATGAGATTCTGGATCAGTTTGTCGTCCTCCACAACAAGGACCATGAATTTATTCATGCAGCGTCACCTCCTTCATGGGCAGTGTAAATGTAAATGAGGTGCCATGGGGATTGTTGTCTTCCAAAAAGATCTCGCAGCCGTGGGCGCGTATGATGGAGCGGCACAGGGCAAGGCCCAGTCCCAGGCTGCGCTTGCTGTCCGTCACTTTTTTGCTGCCGCTGTAGAACATCGTGAAGACGGAATCCTTCTCCTCGTCCGGGATGCCGGGCCCGTCGTCTGCGACGGTCACCTTGGCGTGGTCGCTTCCGCGGCGGCAGCTGATGCTGATCGTCGAGCCGACCGGTGTATACTGGATCGCGTTGTTGATCAGGTTGATGAGGACCTGGACGATCAGCCTTCCGTCCACATCCACCAGCAGAGCTTCCTCGGAAGGCTCTGCAATGATCGTATGTTCCGCGCTCCGTCTGTCAATATGCATCAGCGCTTCCGTGATGATATCGTCGAGAAGCTCCAGCTTGCGGTGCAGCTTCATCGTGCCGTCCTCAATGCGGCTCACAGCGAGCAGATTTTCCACCAGGCTGATCAGCCAGACGGAGTCATCGTAAATATCCGAATAGAGCTGTCTGCGCGTCACTGCGTCGAATTCATCTCCCGAGGCGAGCAGATTGCTGGCATTGCCGGAGATGGAGGTCAGGGGCGTGCGCAGATCGTGGGAGATGGAGCGCAGCAGGTCTGCGCGGAGCTTTTCGTTTCTGCGGCGCAGGACTTCTTCCTCTTTCTCCCGCTGGATGCGCTCTTTCTCGAGCGCCATGGAACACTCCCCCAAAATAGAGACGATCAGGGCGCGGTCGAACTGACCGGGCTGGTCCACGGGGGGATTCTGTTCCTCCTCGGGATCATATCCGACGACTGCGTAGACGCGGTCGCGGCTGCTTATGGGCAGGAAACGCATTGCGACGGCCGGAAACATCCCGGTCCCTTTTCCTGCCGGTTTGTTCTTCATACTGACCCATTTGACAGCCGGCCGGCTCTTGTCATCCGTGGAGATGGCCTGCGGGGAGGCCTCTCCGGGGATAAAGAGAAGACAGTTGTCGAGCCCGCGGTTTATGTCATAGAGATAGACCGGCTTATTGATCAGTTTGGCGAGCTGGCCGCCCGTCGTGCCGAGGATCTCGTTGTATTCGCTCGTCTTGTGGAGCTGGCTCGCCGTGTCGAACAGAAGCTTTGTCCGGGCGTATGTCGCATCCGACTGCAGGGCGATCGCCTTGAGGCGCGCCGCGATCGTACTGGATATGAAGGAGACGATCAGCATGACCACAAAGGTGACCGGATACTCCGCATCATAGGCGTGCAGCGTGAACAGCGGCTGGGTAAAGAAGAAATTGAACACGATCATCGCCTCGAAGGAGACGATGATATTGCTGAGGTAGCTCGTTACCAGAACGGCGGAGATCAATACGCCCAGAATATAGACAGTGATGATCGTCGCGTCGGAAAACCCGAGCCACCGAAACAGGAGCCCAATCAGTGTGCATCCTGTCATGACCGCCGTATAGATCACAAAATCCTTGACCAGGCTGCGGCGGCCCTTTTTGCCGGGGGGCATGAGCCTTGAAGGCAGAAAATCGGAACGTCTGAGCTGCCGGAAAGCGGCGCCTAAGATATTTTGCCCTGATGAAAGCATTTCATGACTTCCTTATTATTGCCGATGACCAGAAGCGTCTGATTTTTGCGAAGGGGCACATCCGGGTGGATATCCATGATCAGGCGGCTGCCCTGCTTGATGGCAAATACGTTGATCTGATGTTTGCGGCGCAGATCCAGATCTGCCAGACTCTTGCCGGTCCAGTTTGCGGGAATCTCAATCTCATAGACTGCATACTCTTCACTTAAAGGCGTGTAGTCCAGAATATGATTCGAACTATAACGTATTGCAGTCCATTCGGCAAGCTGTCTTTCCGGATAGATCACCTCATCGGCGCCGTTTCTGGCAAGGAAGCGGGCGTGCACATCTCTCGCGGCTCTGGCCACGACATGCTGAGCGCCCAGGTCCTTGAGGAGGGCGGTAGTTTCCAGGGAACTCTGGAAGTCGTCGCCGATCGCGACGATGCACACGTCAAAATTGCGAACGCCCAGCGTTTTCATAAAATCCGCCCGTGTGCTGTTGCCGATCAGGCCGTCCGTCACATAGGGCAGGACGGTGTCGACGCGGTCCTCGCGGACATCGACGGCCATCACCTGGTGACCCAGTTCATTCAGTTTTTTGGCACAGTGTCTGCCAAATCTTCCAAGACCGATCAGAAGTATGTTTTTCATTGGAGCTGCCTCCTTGCCGGATCAGATACAAATAGATTTAAATAATGATTTAAAAGCTGTTAACGGTTATGCGGCGGTACAGAAAATGCATTAACCTACAGAGACATTTTCCAGCGGCAGTCTCTGGTTGCGCATTCGCCTTGTGGGAACAGCGGCATAGATGAGCGTCAGTCCGCCGACCCTGCCGAAATACATCAAAAATATAAGGATCAATCGTGACAGAAGTCCGAGCTGAGGCGTGATCCCCAGCGTCAGCCCCACGGTACCAATAGCGGAGGCGGTCTCGAACATGCATGTCAGGAGCGGAAGAGATTCCGCTATGCTGATGATCATGGCACCGAGCGTGAACAGGGACAGATAGAGAGCGAAAATGGTCGCCGCTATTTTGACAGACTGGTCACTGATCCTTCGTGAAAATGCGGAGGCCTCGTCTCTGTGCCGGAAAGTGCCGTGCGCATTCAGGATCAGGACCGCGATGGTCGTTGTCTTCATACCGCCGGCCGTGGAGCCGGGGGAGCCTCCGATCAGCATCAGGATGATGCTCAGGAGCTGTCCGGAGTCAGAAAATCCGGCAAAATCAGTGGTATTAAAGCCAGCGGTCCTTGTTGTCACGGACTGAAACAAAGAGGCGAGGATCCGCTCTTTGAGCGGCAGTCCTCTGTATTCCGCGAAGAAAAAGGCAATTGCCGGAATGAAGATCAGGAGCAGCGTCATGACGAGGATCAGCTTGGTCTGCAGATGGCATTTACGGGTGTTCTTGCGATGAATGATCAGGTCTTCCCAGGTCCTGAACCCCAGGCCGCCCATAATGATCAGCAGCATGATGGTCACATTGATCAGTACACTTCCGGAGTACCATGTGAGAGAGGAGTAAGGCTGTCTGGTGCCCATGAGGTCAAATCCCGCATTGCAGAAAGCAGATACGGAGTGAAATATGGAATATAGAATACTCTGAAACAGCGGAAACTCCCGAAGGAAAGCAGGGAAGAGAAATAGCGCCCCCAGGAGCTCCGCTGCCAGAGTACCCGTCAGAATAAAACGCGTGAAATGCAGGATTCCGCCCAGCTGGTCGGCGGAGACCGCATCCCGCAGGACACTTCGCTGAAACAGGCTGATCTTTCTGCCCGCCAGCATGGTGACCATTGTCGCCAAAGTGATCGTTCCCAGACCGCCGACCTGGATCAGGATCAGGATCAGGAACTGCCCAAGCGGGGACCAGTGCGTCGCCGTGTCTCTGACGACAAGTCCTGTCACACATACGGCCGAGGTGGCAGTAAAAAGTGTGTCGCCGAAAGGGGTGACCGTGCCCACTGCAGAACAAAGCGGAAGCATGAGCAAAAGGGCACCGGTGAGGATAATGGCCAAAAAACTGCCTATAATGATCTGGAAGGAGGAAATCTTGATCTGTCCGTTACGCAGCATAGTATTCTCCTTTTATAGAATTCTCTTGTTATGGCAAAGCCTGATCAAGCGGATCTCAGCCGCGGAAGATGCAGACGGATATTTCCTTGATTATGTGCTTTAGTTTAAGAGGATACGCATAAAACAGGGATAAGATTATTAAGATGGATATAAAGATGGTATAAAGATTCGTAAAGACAGATATAAAAAGAGCCGCTGCAGCTACTTTGGGATCAGTAACTGCAGCGGCTCACAGAATCTGTGATGATTATGTGCAGATGCGTATAAACTCAAATATTAATTCAAATATAAATTCAATTATGAATTCAATACACAGCTGCTCTCTCAGGAGTCCGGCTTATTCGGCGTAGAACAGCATGGAACCGAGTTTGTTGCCGTCTTCTTCCGATACGCCGTACACATTGTTTTCCTTGTCGAGGAGTCCGTAGTGGACGGTCGTGGTCTGAGGCTCGCCGTAAACGGGATTGTTTACGCTTTCCTCCAACAGGTCAAGAAGAACTCCATAGACAGCTTTGGTATACTCTTCCTCTGTCATGTTAGTCGTGTCGATCGCAGCAACTCTGTTATTGAACTCTTCCTGGTCGCCGGCACCGGACTTGAGGGGCTCGATCGTGACTTCGACGTCATATTCGCCCTCGCCGGTCTTGGTCGCGTTGCCGACCGTATATTTGGCCTTGGAAAATGCATTGAGCATGATCTCTTTAAATCTGGCCCTGTTCTCATCGTCGAAATCAATTCCCATGGAATCGATCGCCTCGTCGACCGCCTCCTCACGGAAATTGCCTTCCTCGCCTTCCTCGATGTCCACGATATTGACGGAGTGATCGTATTCACCCTTGCACATCATGTCGAGTACGGCCTGGACATATGCCTTTGCATCTTTCTCTGTGGGGGTGCTGCTGCATCCTGTCAGAACAGAGACGGCGAGCACAACCGCAGCGATCATGATAATGATCGACTTTGAACTCTTTTTCATAGTACCTCCTTAGACTTACGGCTGACTGCAGAAGCAGACAGCGCAGAATATACTTACAAAACCAGTATAGGGCAAAACATTTGCGGCGTCAATTTTTGTCCTTGCAGGCTTTTTTCAGTGAATCGACGACAATGCGCAGCGCCTTGATGCGGGCGTATTTCTTGTCGTTGGATTCCAAAATGTACCAGGGAGCGAAATCTGTATTGGTCTTCATGAGCATTTCGTCTGTTGCCTGCTCGTAGAGGTCCCATTTCTCACGGTTTCTCCAGTCTTCATCCGTGATCTTCCACTGTTTTTCCGGCGTGTTCTGACGGTCCGTGAAGCGCTCAAGCTGCGTCTGATTGTCGATCTGGACCCAGAATTTGATCACGACGGCGCCCCAGTCCGCCAGTTCTTTCTCGAATTCGTTGATCTCATTGTAAGCTCTCTGCCAGTCGTTTTCACTGCAGAAGCCCTCCAGGCGCTCTACCATGACGCGCCCGTACCAGGTGCGGTCGAAAATGGCGATGTGTCCGTCTTTGGGCAGCCTTGTCCAGAATCTCCACAGGAAATGACGGGCTTTCTCATGAGGCTCCGGGCTCGCGATGGGATGAACTTCGTAGCCTCGGGGATCCAGCGCGCTGGTGATCCTCTTGATATTGCCTCCCTTGCCGGCGGCATCCCAGCCTTCGTAAGCGATGATGACCGGGATCTTCTTGCGATAGAGCTCGTTGTGCAGATCGCGCAGCTCCTTCTGAAGCCGGTTCAGCTCCTCGTCATATTCTTCTTTGGTCAGTACCTTGTCATCGAGAGAGACTTCGGACAGCTTGGGGATCGGACTCAGCCGGAAGATATTCTGCCTGATCGGAGCGGCCAGGGCATGGTTCTTGAGCGCGGTGTCGATCCCCTGATTGAGGAAGCGAAGGACCTGCAGTTCAGCCCACTTCTTGTCACTCGCATCAATGATGTACCACGGCGCGGCCGTGCGGTCTGTATCGGAGAGATACTGCTCATAGACATTCAGATACTCTTTATAGTGTTTATTCTCGTGCAGATCGTCGCGGTTGACTCTCCAGCGCGTGTTCTTGTCTGCAAGCAGTGCGTTCAGCCGCCTTTTCTGCTCTTTTTTGCTGATGTGGAAGAAGAACTTCATCACCAGATAGCCGTTGTCGGTGAGGGAGCGCTCCGTCGTGTTGATACTGCGGACGCGCTGTTTGTAATGGGATTCGTGGAGTTCGCCTTCCATCAGCTGTGTGGTCACTTCGTTCATCCAATAGGTGTCATAAAAAGTGAACTTGCCGGACTCGGGGATCTCCAGGAGATATCTGTGAAGGAAGGGATAGCGCTTTTCCTCCGCAGTGGGAGTTGCGATCGTCCTGACCTTGAAGAAACGGGGATCGATGTTCTTGATCACTCTTGCGACCACGCTTCCTTTGCCGGCGGCGCCCCAGCCCTCGAAGATGACCATGACAGGGAGCTTGGCTTCCTTGATCTGCATCTGATAGCCGGCCAGCTTCTCCTGCGCCTCCTTGAGCTCTTTCTTAAATTCGGCCTCCTCCGGCTGTGCGGGTTTAACAAAATCCTTTAACATGACAGCGCCTCCTTCGCTTGTACAGTTGAGTGTTATGTTGTTTCCTCTTTTATTATTATGTTTCAATATTTGCTTTTCGAACTGTTTCTATTATAGCAAATTTGCCGGGATCGGGGGATTGCGAAATTCGGGTTCCCGATACTCCGGATCCATTTCCTGTCTGAACGGAGTAGAGATGCAGAATATGGTTAGTTATAATTAACCAAGATAAGTTATATAAAGCTAACTTAGTACCTGTGCCGCGGTGCACTTTATTGAGTACGTCAGGCGGCAAAGAACGGGAGGCACAGATGAGCGTCATTATATTGGGCGGAAACGAATGTATGGAGAGGCAGTACAAGGATCTCTGCAAGGAATACAACTGCAAGGCGAAGGTCTTCATCAAGCCGTCAGGGAGCCTCAAGAACAAACTGGGAAAACCGGATCTGATGATCTGCTTTACGGGAGCGCTCTCCCACAAAGTCTTAAAGAATGCACAGAACGAGATCAAAGGATGCTGCACGCAGGTGGAGCACTCCAAGACGGCATCCGTCTCTGCGCTTCGCAGTATTTTGGAAAAATATGCATGACTGTTCGAATGAGGGAAGAATGGGATGTCTGATGAATTACTGATCAAATGCGGATCGCCGACACTGGCCGGCCTCAAGACCGGAAACATGTTCTCTTATGCATATGAGAGCAGGGAGGAAGTGAATCGGGATCTCAGACGGCTCAACAGAATACTGGTACCGAGAGGGCTCAGAGTCCTCCCGCTTCGTTACAACGAGAAGACCGTTCTTCTGTATCTGTACAGGATCGATGCACTCAGGAAAGACCTCTCCGGGCGGGAGGCGGCGCAGATCCTGCGCGAAGTGGGGTATGAGAGCGCGGATTCCGACCGCTGCGTCGTGGAACTGATCAATAAGCTCCGCAGCGCCAAAGAGTTTCCCCACGAAGTAGGGCTGTTCCTGAGCTATCCTCCGGAGGACGTGCGCGGATTCATCGACAATCATGCGGAAAATTGTAAGTATCTCGGCTTTTGGAAGGTCTACGGCGATGTGGAAAAGGCAAAGAAGACCTTCAGCCGCTACGAGATGTGCACGAAAGCCTATAACAGGATGTGGCGGAAAGGAGTCTCTCTCAGAAGCCTGATCGTGTGACGGGAAACAGGCCCAAAGACAGGCCGCAAACTCAGTTTCAGATACCGGTCAGTGCATGATGCGCGGAACAAACGGGGGGCATGCCGCTGATCCGGTTTCGGATTCAGTATCAAGTATTAAAGAAAGGAAACAGAAAAAAATGAGCAAAGTAGCAGTAGTTTACTGGAGCGGAACAGGCAACACAGAGGCAATGGCTAACGCAGTGGCAGACGGCATTCAGTCCAAAGGCGCAGAAGCTGTCATGCTGGGCCCCTCTGATTTCACGAAAGATATGGTCTCAGAATATGACGCGATCGCATTCGGATGCCCTGCCATGGGCGCTGAGCAGCTTGAGGAAGCGGAGTACCAGCCGATGTGGGACGATGTAAAAGAAGCACTTTCCGGCAAGAAGATCGCTCTCTTCGGTTCTTACGGCTGGGGCGACGGCGAGTGGATGCGCATCTGGGAAGATGAAGCCCGCGACGCAGGCGCCGTTCTGGCAGTGGACTGCGTGATGGCAAACAATGAACCTGATGACGATGCCGCTGAGGCCTGCAAAGCACTGGGCGCTGCACTGGCATAAGAATCTGATTGGAAGGATATCTGCTTTATTCATATTAGGGGAATGTTTAGGGCTGTCGCACTAAGAAATGATTCTTAGGGCGGCGGCCTTTTTTAATATGAAAAAGGATAGAAGGTATGGTGAGACAGCATTGAATTTGCGACGTTCTGCTGAAGTCTTTCTGTCGTTCAGAATAGTTTCGGGCAGCCCGGGACAATCCCATTACAGGACAAAAAGTGATCAAAGGTATAATTTGTGCAGGAAAGATTGGTGCCCGACAGCAATTTGTAATAGAATAAGAATTGGGACCCGATTGCCTGGTCCACCCATGCGGAACCTGCCGCATAAGCAGGTTTCGATGAAGAGAAGAAATAACGGAATTGGAAGGCACGGATAATGGAAGAAAATACAGTGATGCTGAAGCAGCCCAGAAATGACGCAGGCAAACTGTTTGTGTTTGCGAACGGGCACGTAGAGGAGATCGCGGCAGACAGAGAGCGCATTTTCGGCAGACCCAGCGGTGACTGGAAACCGGATATCGCCGTCAAGGACAGCAGGGTCTCCAGGCGCCACGGGCAGTTTATGGAAAACTATATGGACTATATGTATACCGACACCGGCAGTACAAACGGGACCTATCTCAACGGGACCCGCCTGGAACCGGACAAACCCTGTCTGCTGCAGAGCGGAGATATCCTCTCTGTATCCGACGGCGGTGTCGATGTAGTCAAAATATTGTATACAAGGAACTATATCCAGGGCGCACAGTGGAGAGAGATCCCTCTGAACGATCAGATCGCGGAGCTGAGTGTCGGGCGAAAAGAGAAACTGAGCATGAACGACATGGCAGTTTCCCGACGGCATGCCTCATTTTTTAATGCGAACAAGGGATGGGCGATCATTGACCATGACAGCCTGAACGGCGTCTATGTCGAAGGACGCCGGATCAGACAGCCGGTCTATCTCAAAAAGAATGACATTATCTCTATTGCGGGCTATCTTTTCTGGTTCACGGGCAGCAGCCTGATCTGTCAGGTCGAGAATATCGACACGGACGGTGGTTTCGGAAGGGACAGACAGCAGGGAGCAGCCCCCGGAGGCTGGAACAGTCCCGGAGGCGGAGCGGGCCAGGGAGGCTGGTCAGGTCCCGGAAGCTACAGCAGTCCCGGAAGCGGAGCAGGCCAGGGAGGCTGGTCGGGCCCCGGAAGCTACAGCGGCCCCGGAGGCGGAGCGGGCCAGGGAGGCTGGTCGGGCC
>ODAI011542397.1_pt1 | contig 14678 bp, 11 predicted proteins | sample 1539321 | NCBI WGS metagenome assembly ODAI01 (sample SAMN02144231, study PRJEB22623) | gut metagenome | biome: sheep rumen | host: Ovis aries | place: New Zealand
CCCGCCACAGCCCCCCACAGGCAATAGCCCCCCTCCCAGAAACGGAAAATGGCGTCCAGCCCCACTTCCTCATACAAATAAAAGGAAGAAAGACAGTAAAACAGCCGGGCTCCCAGCAGCCCCAGGGGCAGGGAGAGCAGGGCGCACCGCCAAAGGGCATCCTCCAGGAGCGCCTTCTTTTTTCCCAGCCGGAAGAAGCAAAGAAGCCCTGCCCCCAGCGAAACCGCCAGGCACAGAGCATAAGCCGTTACGGGCAGGCCGAAAACAGAAAACAGAATATGCTGTGTCGCATCCATAAGATTTCCTTTTCGTATCGAAGCAGATGTGGTTTCTTTGCGGGTTGGGCAGGAACTGTCACTTTATTCCTGCCACGCGCTGCCGAAATACAGGATATCGGCGATAGGGCGCTTTTTGGGGTTGGTGCCGTTGATTTTGGCGTAGCTGTTGTTTCCCTGTTTGAACACCATCCAGGTGGTCACGCCGCCATCCAGGTTATAGGCGTTCTGAACGCCCTCGAAGGTGGCCACGAAATCGGCGAACTGCTCCAGGGTCAGGCCCTTGGAGCCCTCGTCCTCGGGGCCTTCGGTGTAAATGCACAGGTAATCCAGGGGCCCCACCTGGGCGATGCACATGCGCTGGGCGGGCTTGTCGGAGGCGTTGTTCATGTTCACGAAGCCGGTCTGCTTTTCGCCGTTGATGATCAGGCCGGGGCCGAAGGTGAAGCCGTTGATGATGGTGCCGGGGAAAGAATCCACGTCGGCGTTGGTAGCCTGGGGCAGGATGTGCAGATCGCCCTGATCGTCGATGATCAGCACGTCGTAGCGCAGCTTGGATTTATCCTCCACCTTGTCGCACTTGTTCCGGTACAGCTTGCCCTGTTTGGCCACCAGGCCGATATTGCTGTGCTTGTGGAAGGAATCGCCGCTGATGGCCAGCACGGCCTTGGCGTTCTTGGCCAGGGTGGTGCCCCATTCCTCGGACGGGCTCATGTAGGAGCCGGTGAACATGGAGCGGATCTGGGTGGCGTTGGCGATGGTCACCCGGGCCGCCAGGAAATTCGTGTCCTCCACCCGGCCCTGCTCGATTTTCACATGAATGGAAGGGTCCTCATATTCCCAATCGGACACATAGCCGGTGGGCAGGGGCGCGAGGGCCTGCTTGATGCCCTCCTTCATATCCAGGGGCAGCTGGATGATTTCCGCCTCCGCCACGATGGTCCCGGAGGGAACCAGCACCAGCAGGGACAAAAGCAGCAGCAAAAGCAAACAAAACCGGAAAACGTTTTTCAACGATAGTACCTCCTTGTTAAGACCCGCCCGCATAATACGGGAATGATATTACAGTTCCAAGTTCCAAGTTCTAAGCATAATCGTCTGCCAGCATCGATGTGCCTAATTGCGCAGAACTGCATCAGTTTAGAACTTGGAACTGTCAGCAACTGAACAGACAACTTGCCGATTACTTCATTTGCCCGTTTTCAAATTCGATCACGCCGGTTTCCAGGAAAGAGGCGGGGGGATTCTGCATGCTGGTCATTTCTTTTTTCAGCACCAGCTTCTTGAACACGTCCTGGCGTTCCTTTTCGCTTGTCAGCTCAATGGGCCTGAAATCGGGGCTGGGCTGGGTTTTGCAGGGAATGACCCGCAGCTGCTTTAATTCCGCGCCGGATTCTGTTTTTTCATAGGTCACCTGGAAAATGCCGGTGGAGGGGTCCACGTCGCTCATGGTGCCGAAGGTGAAGTTTCCGGCGGAGAACAGGATGGGCTTTCCCTTGTACATCACAATGGGCTGGATCACATGGGGATGATGGCCCCAGATCATGTCCGCGCCCGCGTCGATGATCTGCCGGGCAAAGGGATACTGCCAGGAATCCGGGGTCATATAGGTTTCCCGGCCCCAGTGCAGGCTGACGATCACCACGTCGCAGCCCTGGCTGCGCAGGGCGGCAATGCGGGAAGCGATCTTGGGCGCGTCGTAATCCTGGGGATAGGAAAAGCCCACGAAGCCAAAGAGCAAATCGCCCACCTGGACCTTGCCCAGGTCGTCGTGCTGGTTGGCCAGGCCGGGATAAATGGTGCCGAAATGCAGGATGCCCGCTTCGTCCAAATGCCCCAGGGACTCCACATAACCGGCGTCCAGGAAGTCCATGCAGTGGTTGTTGACGGTGTTCACCATCTCCACGCTGCCTTCCTTGAGCACCTGGGTAAATTCGGGATTGCCCACCAGATTGTATTTCTTATCGGTATGCCGGGTGCGGGTGGTGAAAACCACCTCCAGGTTGGCCACGGTCAGATCGTCGTTTTCCAGATAATCCTTTACCAGAGAGAAGGGCCAGGCATAGCCGTTTTTGCTCAGGCAGGTATGATAAGAGGAAGCCGCCTTGGTGTACTGCTCCGAATCGCCGATGGAGCAGTCACCCACAAAGGACAGGGTGACGGTATTTTTGCTTTCCTGGGCAGGCGCTTCGGTGGGCAGGGGGATGTCCGTTGGCGCGGGCGTTTCCGGCGCGGCCTGGGCAATGGGCTCTGCCGTCATTTCCGGGATGCCGCTCAAGGGGGACGCGGGGGCCTCCGTGGCTGCGGGCGCGATAGCCGGGGCGGCGGTGGGGGCGGGAGCGGTGCCGTTATAGGCCAGCTTGTAGGGGAAATCCTTGCTGCCGTCGCCGCCCGTCAAATCCACCTGGTTTAGGTCCAGCCGCAGGGCCAGACGCAATCCGATATTCACCCGGGTATAGGCCCCGTAGCTCAGATGGCCGTTGAAGCCCACGATTTGCAGCTTATAGTCCGACGGCTCCTTCACGGTGGCGACCCAATAGGAGGATTTTTCATTCTGATAGGCCACGTATAAGCCCCGCTGCTTGATGGCGTAGGGGGTGCCCTCCGCTTCGTGGGAGCGGATGCGGTCGGGCCATTCGGCCCAGCGGGCGCTGTCAAAGCCGTAAGCGCTGGTCAGCATGGCTTCGTCGTTGAGCATGAACAGCGTGGCCCCATTGGGCTCGGGGATCAGGGCGTTGCGAAGAGGAGAAGTTCCCAGCATCCGGTCCAGGTATTCCGTGCTCAGCAGGGGAAACAGATCGCTTTCCTCAAAGGAATTGATCCGGCGGAAGGAATGGGCCTCGATCACCTTTTCATCCGTTTCAAAAATGATCTGGCTGGTGTCGATAATATATTCCGTCAAAAGCAGGGCGCGGTTGTCCCGCACCTCCAGCACCCGCCACAGCAGGGGCTTCACCGTGCCGTCCGCCTCATAGGGATATTCCCCCAAATGAACGTACACATAGCCCTGTCCCTTCACATATCCCCGCATTTCCGCCTGGGCCGGGGCCAGGGCCAGAACCAACAGGAAAAGCAGCGCTCCCATCGTCAGCAGCTTCTTCATGGGAACCTCCTTCATATCCGGATTTCATCAATCATTATATCTGGAAAAAGAAAGTATGTCAAATGATTTGCGGGATTGTAACATTTATAATAAGTGAGGAGTGAGGAGTGAGGAATGAGGAGTTAATAGTCGATGTTTTTTTGAACTATTAACTCCTCACTCCTAACTTTCGTCAGGCTTCAAACACTTTTCTCGCAATGCCCACGGCTCCGCGGGCGTCCTTGGCGTAGAAGTCCGCGCCGATGGAAAGGGCCCAGGTCTCCGTGACCACCGCGCCGCCCACCATCACCCGGGGGGGATGGGGCAGGGCTTTGAGCTGATGCACCGTTTCTTCCATGGCGGGCAGGGTGGTGGTCATCAGGGCGGAGAGGCCCACCAGCGGCGCGCCGGTTTCCTGGGCGGCGCTGGCCACCTTTTCCGGCGGCACGTCCTTGCCCAAATCCATCACTTGATAGCCATAATTCTCCAGCACGGTTTTCACAATGTTTTTGCCGATATCGTGAATGTCCCCCTGGACGGTGGCGATGATGATTTTTCCCTTGCTGACGCTTTCTCCCCCGGCGGCGGAAAGGGCGCTCCTGATTTCCTCAAACACCGCCTGGGCCGCCTGGGCAGCGGAAAGCAGCTGAGGCAGGAATACCTTCCCCTGCTCGTAATCCGCGCCCACCCGGTCCAGGGCGGGAATCAAATGAGCGCTGACGATGTCCAGCGGCGCTTGGATCCGCAAGGCTTCCTTTGCCGCCCGGCCCGCCTCGGCCTTGAGCCCCCGGAAAATGGCCTCGCTCAACGAAAGCGCGGCAGTCACGGCAGGCTTTGCTTCCGGCTGGGCCTGAGAAAAGCGCTCCACATATTGCTTGCTTTGCCCGTCTTCCCCGTTCAGCACCCGGAAGGCGGCGATGGCATCCATGATTTCCTTCTGATTGGGGTTGAGAATGGGCAGGGTGAGCCCCGCGTGGAGGGCGCGGATGAGAAAGGTTTGGGTCATCAGCAGCCGGTTGGGCAGGCCGAAGGAGATGTTGCTGACTCCCAGCAGCGTTTGCAGCCCCAGCCTTTGCCGCACCATGGATACTGCCCGGAGGGTTTCCTCCGCCTGCTCCTGCTGGGCGGACACGGTGAGGGTCAGGCAGTCGATCCACACGTCCTGCCGGGGAATGCCCGCCGCCAAAGCGCGATTCAGGATTTTTTCCGCGATGGCGAACCGCTTTTCGGCGCTGTCCGGAATGCCGTTTTCATCCAGGGTCAATCCCACCACGCTGGCCCCGTATTTTTTTACCAGGGGCAGAACGGTGCTCAGGCTTTCATCCTTGCCGCTGACGGAGTTCACCGCCGCCTTGCCGTTGTATATCCGCAGGGCGGCCTCCAGGGCGGCGGGGTTCACGGAATCCAATTGCAGCGGCGCGTCCACGGCGCTTTGCAGCGCCTTCACCACCCGGGGCAGCATCACCGCTTCATCCACCCCGGGATAGCCCACGTTCACGTCTAAAATCTCCGCTCCGGCGTCCAATTGGGCGATGGCCACGTCCACGATATAGTCCAGATCGTTTTCCAGCAGGGCCTGCTGAAAGCGCTTTTTGCCGGTGGGATTGATGCGCTCCCCAATGACCCGCACCCGATTGAGGGGCAGGGCGGCGGTGGGGGTGCAGATCATGGGAACAGGCTCCGCTTCGATAGGCGGAGGCGGCGTTTGGGGCACAATCTCTTTGAGCGCGGCGATATAATCCGGGCCCGTGCCGCAGCAGCCCCCGACGATTAGCGCTCCCGCCGCGATCACGTCCTCCATGGCGGCGGCAAAGTCGGCGGCGTTCATGCTGTAATGCCCGTCCTCCGGGTCGGGCAATCCGGCGTTGGGCTTGGCGATGATGGGCAGGCGGGTGTTTTGCTTTAGTTCCCGGATCAGGGGCAGCACTTCCCGGGGGCCCAGGGAGCAATTGACGCCGATAGCGTCGGCCCCCAGTCCTTCCAGGGTGCGGGCCATGGCGGCCACGGTGCAGCCGGTGAAGGTGCGGCCTGTGCCGTCAAAGCTCATGGTGACGAACACGGGCAGATCCGTCTTTTCCTTGGCGGCCAGCAGGGCGGCTTTGGCTTCGTACAGGTCGGTCATGGTTTCGATGACGATGAGCTGGGCCCCCGCCGCCGCCCCGGCCTTCATGATTTGGGCAAACTGGTCATAGGCGTCCTCAAAGCTCAGGCTGCCCAGAGGCTCCAGCAGTTCCCCCAGGGGCCCCACGTCCAGGGCCACGAAAGCGCCGTAGGGCGCTGCTTCCCTGCGCGCCAGGGAAACCCCAGCGCCTACGACTTCCTCCACGGTATGCCCCGCCTTGCGGAGCTTTTTGGGGCTGGCCCCGAAGGTATTGGCGTAAATCACCCGGCTCCCCGCCTGCAAATAAGCCCGGTGCACGCTTGCCACGGCCTGGGGATTGGTCAGGTTCATCAGCTCCGGAAGCTGGCCGGGCTTTAAGCCGCTCTTTTGCAGCATGGTGCCCATGGCGCCGTCCAATAAAAGATAGGAAGAAAAATCAAAAGCCACAGGTTGTTCCTCCCTTCCGGTAAACGCAGTTTTCCTTCATGGCGCAGTATCCGCAGCCCCGTACCCGGGCGGGCTGAGGGGTCCTGCTCAAGCCAATCACGGCGGTAACGGATTTGGCGGGGGCCATCATGAAAGAGGGCAGCGCATACACCCCCAGCAGCCGTTGGGCGTCCAGCGCCTGTAAAACATTGGCCTGGACGGACAGGGGCAAATCGCCGTAGCCGGGGCTGAACCGGTCCGTCAAAAAAAGATCCGGATACCGGGCGGCGATTTCCTTTTCCGCCTCGTCGCAGCCCGCCTCCACATAGGCGCTGCCGCACACGTCCATGATCACGGCCCGGGCCATGTCCCGGCTTTGGGTCTTCAGCAGCAGCCGGTCAAAGGCCAGGCCCAGGGTGCAGCACAGCAGCGCCGCCCGATGGCAGCCCGACAGCATGCGCTGCGCCATTTTCCCCGGCAGGCACAGATTGGCTTGAGGCAGGCAGACTCCTTCCGGGCTGACGGCGCAGTCAAATACCCGGTAAATAAATTGCGGCTGGAAGCTCCCTTCGATTTCTCCGGCCACGGCCTCCACCGCCCGGCGGGTATCTTCCCCCGCCCCCGCCGCGCCCAGATAGCGCAGCGCTTCATCCCTGCTGATTTTCATTGTCTTTCAGTTTTTTCAGGATCCCTTTCACCAGCTCCACCCGTCGGAAGGGCGTCATGATATAAAAGCCGTCCACAAAAGAGGCGATGGCCGCCGCCATATCCACGCACAGCCGCGCGCCCAGGGCCTCTCCCTGCTCCCGGTTCAGGCCCTCGTAAGCCCGCAGCAGAGAATCGTCGATTTCCATGCCCGCCACCTCCTTTTGCAGGAAGCAGGCGTTTTTATAGCTGACGATGGGAAACAGCCCGCCCAGCAAATGGCCCTTCAATGTCTGCCGGGCTTTTTGCAGATTTTCCGCCGCCCTTTCCCCGGACACCGGCTGGGTCAGAAAGGCCCGGATGCCGCTGTCCTCCTTGCGCCTGGCCCGGTCCAGTTCCACTTGGAAATTCCGGGCGTTCACGTTCAGGGCTCCGCAGAGGAAGAAGGGCTCCAGCTTTTTTTCTTCGTTCAGCGTCACGATGGAGCGGGCCAGGGTGCGGGAGGTCATTTGAAACACGCCCTTGATTTCGTTTCTGTCCTCATGGGACACCGGGTCCCCCGTCACCAGCAGCACCTGATGGATCTCCTCCATGGCCAGGCCCATGAGCAGCGCCTTGGCGGCGTTTAAATTCCGGTCCCGGCAGGCCATATGGGGCAGCGGCTCCACGCCAAACTCCCGTTTCAGCTTAGCCGCCAGCATGCAGGCGTCGATGCTGGCCCGGCCGATGGGGCAGTCCGCCACGGTGATCACGTCCGCCCCCGCGGCATACAGCGCCCAGGCCCCCTGGATAAATTCCTCCGGGCTTTCGTTCCGGGGCGGGTCGAACTCCACCAGCACGGGCCGCCGCCCGCTGCTCAGCAATTCCTCCAGCACAGCCGTTTTCATGGGCCTTCCTCCGTTTTTCCTGTTTCTATCTCTCTCACTTTATCATTCCAGCCCCAATTATGCAATTGATTTTCCGCCAAAAAGCCAGCGGAAAAACAAAGCCCCGCTCCAATAAGGAACGGGGAAAAAGCTCGATTTAAAAGTTTGTGGGGGGAACCGCTCTTTGGATGCCAAAGAGCGGTTCCCCCCACACCCCCCCTCCGAGAAAGCAATATAAGATTCAGCAAATGTGTTCTTTCTTCATTATTCTTTTCAGATAAAAATTTCAGGGGAGCAACGGTATTCTCCGCAAGATTATATATTGAACCGAATTAATGATTGTCCTGACCTGGTTTTGGGCCTTCCGGCTCCTGAGATGCTTCCGGGCTGTCCGCCCGGAGGATATGCACCGTGGCCCATTCCACTCTTCGGTCTAAAATGGTTTCCACCTGGATTTGGATTTCATCCGCCTTGCCTTCCTCAGGGGCTTCCCCGTCCTCGGTGGCATACAGGGTCAGAACGGGGGTGGAGCCGTCCTCGGGAATGGAGCGGAAGCGGCTGAAAATCAGGCCGCCCAGGGTATCGTAATCCTCGTCCTGGGGCAGGGTCACTTTCAGCGTTTCCGCCACCGTTTCCAGGTCGGCGCTGCCGCTGATGCGCCAGGTATCCTCGCCTGCGGGCTGGATTTCCGTTTCGGCGGCTGGGTCGAATTCGTCATAGATATTGCCCACGATCTCTTCCAGCAGATCCTCCATGGTCACGATGCCGCTCATGCCGCCGTATTCGTCCACCACGATGGCAATGTGGGTCTTTACGTGCTGCATGTTCCGCAGCAGCACATCCGTGGGCACGGTTTCCGGCACGAAATAAGCGTCCCGGAGCAGGGCCCGCAGGGGCTTGGGCTGCTTTTCGCTCATGTTCAGCAGGTATTGCCGGGTGGACAGCACGCCTATGATGTCGTCAATATCCTGGTTATAGACCGGGAACCGGCTCAAGCCGCTTTCCTTGATGGTCTGCAAAATGGTTTCCTGGTCGTCGCCGATCCAGATGGAGGTCACGTCGGTGCGGTGGGTCATGCAGTCGGCGGCGGTCAGGTCGCCAAACTCGAACACGTTTTTGATCATGTCCCTTTCGTCCCGCTCGATCACGCCGGATTCCTCGCCGATATCCACCATGGCGCGGATTTCCTCCTCCGTCACTTCCTCGTCCGGGGCGTGGATATCAATGCCAAAGAGGCTGGCGATGCCCCGGGCGGCCAGACCCTCCAGGGCGGTAAAGGGTGTCATGATCCTGGTCACGAAGGAAATCAGGGGCTGGAGCGCCAGGGCCAGCTGATCCGCCCGCTTTTTGCCGATTTTTTCCGGGGTCAGCTTGCACAGCGTCATGATCAGCAGGGAGGCGATCAGGCAAAACACCACCGCCGCGCCCACGAAGGGCAGCCCCATATGCTGAAACAGTTCCACTCCCAGTGCGGCAAACAGCAGCAAAAAAAGCGTCCTCACCCCCCGCAGGGCCGCCACGGGTTCCGGGCGCTCCAAATACGCCAGCAGCTTTTTCGCGCGTCCGTCCCCTTCCGCGGCGGCGGCGCGCAGTTTATTTTCATTTGCATGGGTCAGCGCCGCCTGGCACAGCGCCAGCAGCGCGCATAAAAGCATCAGCCCAATTTCTATCAACCATCGGCCGATCGGGTCTTCCAAGATTTTTCCCTCCCAAATGTCTCGCGTCAAGCAGGCCGACCATCCGCCTGCAATGTGGTGATTATATCATGAATTGTCAGGAATTGCAAGGAACGCTTCCTGACGCATCACAGACTTATTAGGAAGATAAAGCGCTCCCATAAAGAAACGGCCGACCGGCTGCGTCCTGCCAGCGGAGAACAAAGAAAAAACACTGCGGCGGTTGACAGAAAGCGAAGCAAAAGCGTATAGTAAAGCATTACAGGGGGAGGTGAGCCGGGATGGCGGGAAAGCGGATGACGGGGCTGTGTTGCTGTGCCCGTGCTTTTTCCGGCGCGCCGGCCTGCTGACAGTATGCTGATGATGCTTGAAGGGGATTTTACGGCGGCTGCGGCTGCCGTTTTTTGATAAGAAAGAGGGCTGTTTATGGATTGGTCGTTCATCCAGCGGTTCACGCCCATGTATGCCCAGGCCGCCTGGCTGACATTGCGCATGGGCGTATACGGCATCCTTTTGTCCATGGCGGTGGGAGCGCTGTGCTGCGTGGCGCTGCACTTCCGGGTGCCGGTGCTGCGGCAGATCGCCAGGGTCTATATCGAATTGGCGCGGAACACGCCGCTGTTGGTGCAATTGTTTTTCCTGTATTTCGGCCTGCCCAAGATCGGCATTCGGTTCAGCAGCGAAGCCTGTGCCATCATCGGCCTTACCTTCCTGGGCGGCGCCTATATGGCCGAGGCCTTCCGCAGCGGGCTGGAGGCGGTGGACAAAAACCAGCGGGAGGCGGGGGAGGGCATCGGCCTGAGCCCCGCCCAGAACCTGCGCTATGTGATTTTTCCCCAGGCCCTGGCCACCGCCGTGCCCGCTGTGTGCGCCAACGTGATTTTCCTGATCAAGGAAACCAGCGTGTTCAGCGCCGTGGCTTTGGCTGATCTCATGTATGTGGCCAAGGATTTGATCGGCATGTATTACAAAACGGATGAATCGCTTTTGATGCTGGTGGTGGCGTATCTGGTGCTGCTGCTGCCCATCTCCATTCTTTTCTCCTGGCTGGAAAGGAGGCTTCGCTATGCAGGCTTTGGACGTGCTGCTTAAAGGCCGCAACCTGGCCCGGCTCCTGGAAGGGCTGTGGGTCACCCTGCGGCTGAGCCTGATTTCCATTGGGCTGTCCGTTCTGCTGGGGCTGCTGGTGGGCATGCTGATGACGGTGAAGCATCCCATTGTGAAGGCGTTCTGCCGCCTGTGGCTGGAAACCATCCGCATCGTGCCTCAGCTGGTGCTTTTGTTTCTGGTGTATTTCGGCCTTGCGAAAGCCTTTAATATCCAATTGTCCGGGGAAGCCTCGGCGGTGATCGTGTTCACCTTCTGGGGCGCGGGGGAAATGGGGGATCTGGTACGGGGCGCTATGGAATCCATCCCCCGGCATCAGATGGAAAGCGGCGCGGCGCTGGGATTGACCCGGGCGCAGGTATACGGCCATGTGATCATCCCCCAAACGGTGCGCCGCCTGATCCCCCAGGCCATCAACCTGGCCACCCGGATGATCAAAACCACTTCTCTGGTGATGCTCATCGGCGTGGTGGAGGTGCTCAAGGTGAGCCAGCAAATCATCGACAACGCCCGCTACGACGCGCCCCAGGCGGCGGTGGGTATTTACGCGGCGGTGTTCTTTCTGTATTTTATCGTGTGCTGGCCCATCTCGCTGCTGGCGGGCAAGCTGGAGAAAAAATGGGTGTAAGGAGATCAAGCGATCATGTCGAATCAGCCATTATTGGAAGTGCGGAATATCAGCAAGGGCTTTGACGGGACCGGGGTGCTGGACGGTGTGTCCCTGACCATCCGGGAAGGGGAGGTGCTGGTGATCGTGGGCCCCAGCGGCTGCGGCAAATCCACCCTGCTGCGCTGCATCAACGGCCTGGAGCAGATCGACAGCGGCGAAATCCTGCTGCGGGGCGAAACCATTTCCGGGAAAAAGAAAAACCTGGTGTCCGTCCGGCAGCGGGTGGGCATGGTGTTTCAAAGCTATGATCTGTTTCCCCATCTGGATGTGATGGGCAATCTGCTGCTGGGCCCCACGAAAGCCTTAAAGCGCCCCAAGGCGGAGGTGGAGCAGGAAGCTCTGATCGCCCTTCGGCGGGTGGGCCTGGAGGAAAAGGCACATGCTCTGCCCCGCACCCTGTCCGGCGGGCAGAAGCAGCGGGTAGCCCTGGTGCGCGCCCTGCTGATGAAGCCCGAAATGCTGCTGCTGGATGAAATCACCGCGGCCCTGGATCCCGAAATGGTGCGGGAGGTGCTGAACGTGGTGCTGGACCTGGCCCGGGACGGCATGACCATGGCCATCGTCACCCATGAAATGCGCTTCGCCGAGGCGGTGGCGGACCGGGTGATTTTCCTGGAAAACGGAAAAATCATCGAGGAAGGCCCCCCGGCGGAATTTTTCCATCACCCCAAAACCCAGCGGGCCAGGCAATTCCTGGACACCTTCGTGTATGAGACGGCGAAGAATGGGGAGCAGGGTTGAGGAGGCAACAGGGAAGAGGCAGTAGGCAAAAGGTAATAGGCAATAGGGAGTGTGCAGAGCTCAGAGTTCAGATGTTGTGTCTCCCTTATAAAGGGGTGGAGAACGCCTCCCCTATGAGGGGAGGTGCCCCAAAGGGGCGGAGGGGTTAAACCTATCAGTCAGTTCTCCTCATAGGGGAGCCATAAGGATTTTTGATTTTGACTCTGCACTCTGCTCCAAATCCTTTACAAAACTGTGAAAACAGCCCGGGAACCCTGAAAAAAGGATTGACAAAGGCCCCCCAAACAAGATATAATATAACCCGGTCACGATTGGAGGGAGAGAGATTGCTGCTGGATGTATCACGCGCCATGCGCGCTCCGGGCGAAGCGATTCCCTTTGAACACCGTGACGAGATCCCGCCCCAGGAGATTTTCGGCGATACCGTCACCTTTGACGGCGTGCTCCTGACGGGACACTTTTCCGGCGCGGAGGATCATCTGCGCATCTGGGGCACCCTTTCCTGCACGGCTCACGGCCATTGCGCCGGATGCCTGAAGAAAGTGGATTACCCGGTGGAGGTTCCCTTCGATGAAACCTTTACCCGGCAAACCCGCTTTAACCGTCAGGAAGAGGAGCTGACCCCGGACGGAGAAGAAAAATGGATGTACGAGGGCTCCAAGGTGGAGCTTTCCCATCTGTGCATGACTCTGGCGGTGCTGGATCTGCCCATTCGCTTTGAATGCGCCAATCCCTGCCCGGCTTTGGCCGAGCTGCCGTCGGAGGAAACCCCATCTTCGCATGCTTGCCAGAAGGACATGCCCGACCAGCATCCTTTTTCGGCATTGCAGCAATTGCTGACAAAGGATCAGGAGGTGTAATTATGGCTCTGCCCAAAGGAAAAGTATCCAAGGCCCGCGGCCGTTCCCGCCGCGCCAATTGGAAGCTGGAGGTTCCCGCAATCGTGGAGTGCAAACAGTGCCACCAGATGAAGCTGGCGCACCATGTCTGCAAGCATTGCGGCTACTATGACGGCAAACAGATCGTCAACATGGAAGAGAAAGAAAAGAAGAACGCGTAAGTTCTTCAAAGTTCTAAGTTCTTACTTCCAAGTTCCGGGATTAGAACGGGAAAATGCCTTGACAGGCATTTTTTCGTAAGGATGGAAACAGTCTGATTTTACTTGGAACTTTGAACGAAAAACTTGGAACGAAAAAATTCATGGCCCGTGGAACGGAAGGAGTACGCTTTCAGCGTCCCAGAACAGAGAGGCGGTTCATCGGCTGAAAGGCCGCCGGGGCAAAGGAGCGGAAGGTCGTCCGGGAGGGCGGCGGATGAACAGAGTAGTCCGTCCGGAAAGGAACGCACGTTACAGCGGCCATGAGGCGGCGAAAGAAATTTTGCCGCGAAGCAAGGTGGTACCACGGGTCAATCCGTCCTTCGGGAGGGGTTGGCCCGTTTCTTTTTCCAGCGTACAGGACGCAGGCAGCGAATCCAGACTTTGAACCGCTCCATGATTCGCATGCTGCGCTCTTACACGCTTATTCCCACGAAGGAGGAATCAATCATGCCGGAAGAATTCAACATGGAAAAAACCTATAATCCCCAGGCCATCGAGGCCGAAACCTACAAAAAATGGGAAGAGAGCAACGCTTTTGCCCCGAAGATCGACAAGAGCAAAAAGCCCTTTACCATCGTGATGCCGCCGCCCAACGTGACGGGCCAATTGCACATGGGCCACGCCATGGACGCCACCCTGCAGGACGCCCTGATCCGCTACCACCGCATGAAGGGCGATCCCACCCTCTGGCTGCCCGGCACCGACCATGCCGCCATCGCCACGGAGGTGAAGGTGGTGGATAAGCTGCGGGCCGAGGGCCTGAGCAAGAAAAAGCTGGGCAGAGAAAAGTTCCTGGAGCATTGCTGGGCCTGGAAAAAGGAATACGGCGGCCGCATCACCCCCCAGCTGCGCCGCATGGGCGCCAGCTGCGATTGGAACCGGGAGCGCTTCACCATGGACGAGGGCTGCTCCAAGGCCGTGCGGGAGGTGTTCGTGCGGCTGTATGAAAAGGGCCTGATCTATCAGGGCAACCGCCTGGTGAACTGGTGCCCCTGCTGCAACACCGCCCTGTCCGACGCGGAAGTGGAATATGAGGAAAAGGACGGCGCTTTCTGGCACATCCTCTATCCCGTGAAGGAAACCGGCGAAATGCTGGAATTGGCCACCACCCGCCCCGAAACCATGCTGGGCGATACCGCCGTGGCCATTAACCCCGCCGACCCCCGGTATGCCCATCTCCACGGCTGCCATGTGATCCTGCCCCTGATCGACAAGGAAATCCCCATCGTGTGCGACGAGCACGCCGATATGGAAAAGGGCACAGGCGTGGTGAAGATCACTCCCGCCCATGACCCCAACGACTATGAAGTGGGCCAGCGCCACAGCCTGCCCCTGGTGCGGGTGTTCACCTACGACGGCCGTATGACCGGGCCGGAGGACATTGACGAGGAAGAAACCTCCGTTTCCGTGCTGGACTGCGGCAAGTACGCCGGAATGGCCACCCTGGACGCCCGGAAGGAAATTGTGAAGGATCTGACGGAAAAAGGACTGCTCAAGCAGGTGGAGCCCCTCAAGCATGAGGTGGGCACCTGCTACCGCTGCCACACCGTCATCGAGCCCATGATCAGCAAGCAGTGGTTCGTGAAAATGGAGCCCCTGGCCAAGCCCGCCATCGAGGCTGTGCGGAACGGGGAAACCAGGTTCGTGCCGGACCGGTTCGCCAAGGTGTACTACAATTGGATGGAAAATATCCGGGATTGGTGCATCAGCCGCAAGCTCTGGTGGGGCCACCGGATTCCCGCCTGGTACTGCGATTCCTGCGGCAAAACCATCGTGAGCCGGGAAGACCCCACGGCCTGCTCCTGCGGCTGCACCAAGCTGACCCAGGACGAGCATGTGCTGGATACCTGGTTCTCCTCCGCCCTTTGGCCCTTCTCCACCCTGGGCTGGCCTGAGGAAACCGAAGATCTGAAATATTTCTTTCCCACAAACGCCCTGGTGACGGGCTACGACATCATCTTCTTCTGGGTGGCCCGGATGATCTTCTCCG
>ODAI011706800.1_pt1 | contig 14678 bp, 14 predicted proteins | sample 1539321 | NCBI WGS metagenome assembly ODAI01 (sample SAMN02144231, study PRJEB22623) | gut metagenome | biome: sheep rumen | host: Ovis aries | place: New Zealand
ACCTCATAATAATCTCTCTTGTCAGCCATTGTTTTTCCTTGTAATCATTTTATTTGCTTTAGATTTCATCTTTCGAAAAGACCATCTAAAAATACTCATGTGGAATCCGGGAAAATCCCGGATTCCACTTTTTTGCTTTAAACAGTTATGCTCTGTGATTAGATTTCTTTGAAGTCGCCATCAACAACATCACCTTCCGGAGATGGGTTCGGATCCTGCTCCGGCTGTCCGCCTGCAAAGCCGCCGCCCATGTTCGGGCCTGCCTGGCCAGCCTGGCTCTGTGCCTGCTCATACATCTTTGTGAACAGTTTCTGGCTGCTTGCAAGCAGTTTTTCTTTTGCAGACTTGATGGAGTTTACCTGCTCCGGTGTCAGTTCTGCGCTTGGATCTGTTCCGAGAAGAGCTTTCAGTGTGCTGAGATCAGACTCAACTTCTGCCTTATCTGTCGGATCCAGTTTGTCGCCTGCATCGTTCATTGCTTTTTCAACCTGCATTGCCAGGGAATCAGCTTCGTTTCTTGTATCAACAGCTTCCTTACGAGCTTTATCCTGTGCTTCAAACTCTGCAGCTTCTTTAACTGCTTTGTTGATCTCATCATCGCTCATGTTGGAGCCGGAAGTGATCGTGATGTGCTGCTCTTTTCCTGTTCCAAGGTCTTTAGCGCTTACGTTAACGATACCATTTGCATCAATATCGAAAGTAACTTCGATCTGTGGAATTCCACGTGGAGCCGGTGCGATACCGTCTAAGCGGAACTGTCCTAAAGTCTTGTTATCTCTTGCGAATTCACGCTCACCCTGTACAACGTGGATATCAACTGCACTCTGGTTATCTGCTGCTGTTGAGAAGATCTGGCTCTTCTTTGTCGGGATCGTTGTATTTCTCTCGATCAGCTTAGTAGCAACGCCGCCTAAGGTCTCGATAGAAAGTGACAGCGGAGTTACGTCCAGAAGAAGGACATCGCCGGCACCTGCATCACCTGCAAGTTTACCACCCTGGATAGCAGCACCGATTGCTACGCACTCATCCGGGTTCAGAGTCTTAGAAGGCTCCTGGCCTGTCAGCTGCTGTACCTTAGCCTGAACAGCCGGGATACGTGTAGATCCACCAACTAAAAGGACTTTTCCAAGCTCGCTTGCGGTAAGACCTGCATCTCTAAGTGCCTGCTGTACAGGACCTGCTGTTGCTTCTACAAGGTCATGTGTCAGTTCATCAAATTTAGCTCTTGTAAGATCCATATCTAAGTGTTTCGGACCTTCAGCTGTTGCTGTGATGAACGGTAAGTTAATGTTTGTTGTTGTAGCAGAAGAAAGTTCTTTCTTTGCTTTCTCAGCAGCTTCACGAAGTCTCTGAAGAGCCATCTTATCTGTGCTTAAATCGATGCCTTCCTGAGATTTGAACTGCTGGATCAGGTAATCCGTTACTCTCTGGTCGAAGTCATCACCACCGAGTCTGTTGTTACCAGCTGTTGCAAGAACTTCGATAACACCATCACCGATCTCAATGATGGAAACATCGAATGTACCACCACCAAGGTCATAAACCATGATCTTCTGCTCTGCTTCATTGTCAAGACCATAAGCAAGTGCAGCTGCTGTCGGCTCGTTGATGATACGATCAACTTTAAGACCTGCGATCTTACCTGCATCTTTGGTTGCCTGTCTCTGTGCATCATTGAAGTAAGCCGGAACTGTGATAACAGCTTCATCCACTTTCTCGCCAAGGTGTGCTTCTGCATCAGCTTTCAGTTTCTGAAGAACCATAGCAGAGATCTCCTGCGGTGAATAGCTTTTGCCTTCAATGTTTACTCTGTAGTCAGAGCCCATCTCTCTTTTGATGGAAGAGATTGTGTTGTCAGCATTGGTAACTGCCTGACGTTTTGCCGGCTCACCGACTAATCTTTCGCCATTCTTTGTGAAAGCAACTACAGACGGGGTTGTACGTACGCCTTCAGCGTTTGCGATAACGACCGGTTTTCCACCTTCCATAACTGCTACACATGAGTTTGTTGTTCCTAAATCAATACCGATAATTTTTGCCATTTTATTTTCCTCCTTTGATGGGCTCTTTGCCCTGGATAATAGTTATATATATTTTCGCGCTCTGCGCGGATTTTTTACTAATTTGCTACCTTTACCATACTGTATCTTACGACATGTTCTTTATACATATAGCCTTTCTGGAATTCCTCTACGACGATGTTGTCGCCGGCTTCTTCATCATCCACATGCATCACAGCATTATGGAAATTCGGATCAAATTCCTTACCGACTGCCTCGATCGGTGTAACACCAAGATCTTCGAGCACCTTTACAAACTGCTTATGGATCATTTCCATTCCTTCTGCAAAGGCAGATGCTTCCTTATCATCCGGAACATTCTTTAAAGCCAGTTCGAAATTATCCAATACCGGAAGGATCTTCTCGACCACATCTTTTGCACCCATGTCATAACGAGCTGCTTTTTCTTTATCTGTTCTCTTGCGGAAATTATCAAATTCTGCAAACAGTCTCTGATACTTTTCTACGGCCTCTTTCAGTTTTCCGTCCGCTTCATCTACCGCTGTTTCCGAAACTTCCTCACTTCCTTCAGCCTCTGCTTCGTTTGTTTCGACCTCAGCTGTTTCTTCTGTAGCTTCAGCTTCTTCCGTTTCAAGGGTTTCTTTTGCTTCTTCGTCCATCTCTTCCTGAGCTTCTTTGACCCATTTCAGTTCTCTTTCTTTAGCCAAGTCTCATTCCGCCTTTCTGTTTATTGTCTATTTATCAGGCTTCCGGAACTGCTTATCCAGATTTCCTGTAACATTCTTTAGTGCATCCATGACCTTCTCGTAATCCATACGTTTCGGTCCGATGACTCCGACTTTTCCGTAGACACCTTTTTCAAACTCATAAGTTGCAGTGACTACCGCACAGTCTTCCATGGAACTTACCGAAGTTTCCTGTCCGATGTAGACCTGGATTCCGGTTTTTTCATCTTCGTTTTCTCCTGAATTATCTGCCAGGAGACCAGTTAAAAGTTCTTTTTCCTCGAGTGTTCCGATCAGGCCGCTTGCTTTGGTCGTATCGGAAAGCTCCGGATATTTAAAGATATTAGTTGCTCCGCTCGTGAAGATCTGTATGCCGTCCGCACTTCCGATCGCTGCTGCGATCGCGTTGATGATCTCCGAAACCAAAGCTCCAAGCTCACCTGCGGAATCAGCCATATTGGCTGCCATATCAAAGTTGATCTCACGAAGTGTCTTCCCATTCAGTTCATTGTTAAAAAGAATGTTCAGCTTCAAAAGCGTTTCCGGATCTATGTCTTTATCGACCTGGATCATCTCGTTTTTAACAATGTTTCCTTCAAGGACGACCGTCGTTAACAGCTTTGTCGGCTCAACTAAGGTCAGCTGTACGAATTTCAGCCGGTTTTTGTTTGCCTGCGGCATACTGATCACGGATGTATAATTCGTATTGTTTGCAAGCATCTTGGCCATCTCCTGAAGGACTTCCTCGATCCGGTCGATCCTGCGGTCGATCTCGGACGGCTCGTCTTCCGTCTGCTCTGCTACATGAGCTTCTTTTTCCATTGCCGCCTGCTTTTCAGAAAGCATATCGTCAACATATAAACGATAGCCGGCATCTGTCGGAATACGGCCTGCGGAAGTATGCGGCTGGAAGATGTAGCCCATTTCCTCGAGGTCTGCCATCTCATTCCGGATCGTAGCGGAACTTAAATTCAGATCCGTATACTTGGAAATGGTCCTTGAACCAACCGGCTCACCGGTTTCCAGATAATTCTTGATAATTGCCTGAAGAATTTTCTTTTTTCTTGCATCCAGTTCCATGATTTCACCGGCCCTTCCGTACCTGCTTGTCTTTGGATTGTTAGCACTCAAATTAATAGAGTGCTAACATCTGTTGTTATATTAGCACTATAACACAATAGTGTCAACAAAATTTCCGCTTAATTTTTGTGAATTTGATGTGAAATTACAGGATATCCGGGCGGCGTTTTTTCGTCCGCTCGACAGACTGGCTTCTGCGCCATTTTAAGATTTCCGCATGGTTTCCAGACAGCAGAACATCAGGCACTTTCATGCCCATAAACACTTCTGGTCTCGTATACTGCGGATATTCTAAAAGTTTGATTTTAAGCTCTTCCTGCTCTTTAGTTTCAGGATTTGCTTCATTAGATTTAGACGGATTTCGTCTTAAAAGATCTCCATATACTTCTCTTCTGGTCCGTTTGGTCAGTTCTTCTTCCGGATAGACATAAGAAAAGCTCTCGTCCACGCCAGAATCTTCATTTGTAAGTACACCAGGGACCATGCGGCTGATGGCGTCCGTCATAACCATTGCCGGGAGTTCGCCTCCGGTAAGGACATAATCGCCAATAGAAACGTCCTCTGCTTCAATCAGGTCCAGTACGCGCTGATCAACGCCTTCATAGTGCCCGCAAAGAATGATCAGATCATCCTCCTTCGCAAGTTCCTTTGCCATTTCCTGATCAAATACCCTGCCCGCAGGAGAAGTAAATAAAACACGCGGTTTTTGAAACTGCATCATCTGAAAATCAGGATCTAAAAGTGCATCCTGAAAGCTGATGCCGCGGGATGATGCAAACTGGTTTACTTTTCCTGCCGCAATGCCCGCAAGAACGTCCTTATATGCATCATAGATTGGCTGACACTGCATGACCATACCTGCGCCTCCGCCGTATGGCGCATCATCCACATGCCCATGTTTATCTTCCGTGAAATCGCGGATATTTACGGCATGCACGGAAATAAGACCGGCCTCTGCCGCCCTTCCGATAATACTGGTATTCAATCCGGAAGTGATCATCTCCGGAAACAGTGTCAGAATGTGAAAATTCATATTAAATCAATCCCGGAAGGAGATGAACCAAGATCTCTCCTTCTTCAATATCTACATTTAAAATACAGTCTTTAATCACAGGGATCAGAAGTTCCTTCTTTCCGGTATTAACAATGTAAACATCATTTGCTCCGGTCTGAAGTACGTCTTTGATCGTTCCGATGCAGCGGTCTGCATCCACTTCGATAGTAGGATCCGCTTCTTTTAAAACAGGGACACTTTCTTCATCTAAGAAAACCTTGCAGCCTAAAAGATCTGCGATATAGTACTCGCCTTCTTCTAACGGCTGGGCATCTTCTCTGTAGATCATGACGTCCGCCTGTCTGTATTTGTTAGCTTCTTCCGGAGTATCAAAACATGCAAAATGAACGATCGCCATATTCTTAAAGAACTTGACGCCTTTGATCTCCGTTTCAATATCCCCTTTTTTGCTTTGGATGATCACACGCTTTACTTCTTTGAAACGCTCCGGAGAATCCGTTGTCGGATAGACTTTCACTTCCCCTTTGATTCCATGTGCCTGCGTGATCACGCCGATTCTTAAAAACTGTTCCATATGCTTTCTTTTATTGTCAGGATTCGTTTTTACAAACAGCGGAAGAGCCGGGCCTAAGCCCTATGCCCTTCCGTTTCAATTTTACTCTACGATATCAACAACGACCTTCTGGCCTTTTTTTGTGGCCGCGGTCTTAACTACCGTTCGAATGGATTTTGCGATACGGCCCTTTTTGCCGATGACTTTTCCCATGTCGTCTTTTGCAACATGGAGTTCCAAAACAATTGTCCCGTCGTCTTCTTCATTCTGAACAACAAGAACTTCTTCCGGTGAATCAACAAGAGCCTTAGCGATTACTTCTACTAATTCCTTCATCCTTCACCTCTTTCTATTTTGTGATGCCCTCGCCTTTGAAAAGTTTTGCTACGACATCTGTCGGCTGTGCACCATTGTTAAGCCATTTCTGAGCTGCCTCTTTATCGATAGATACAGCGCTCGGCTCCTGGTTCGGATCATATGTTCCGATTTCTTCGATAAATCTTCCATCACGTGGAGAACGGCTGTCAGCCACTACGATTCTGTAAAAAGGTGCTTTTTTCTTTCCCATTCTTCTTAATCTGATTTTAACTGCCATTTTGTTTTTCCTCTTTTCTTAAAAAATCTTTATTTTCTTAATTTTATAATTCACGGCCTAGCCGTTTCAAACTTTAGAATAGACCCTTCATGCCTTTCATGCCCTTCATACCGCCGAGCATTCCGCCAAGGCCTTTGCCTCGTTTTCCTCCCATGAGACCGTTGATACCGCCCATCTGTTTCATCGCTTTTTTTGCTTGTTCAAACTGTTTTACAAGACGATTTACTTCTGCGATATCTACGCCTGCACCTTTTGCAATCCTGTTTTTCCGGGAAGGATTCAAAAGTTTCGGGTTTCGGCGCTCTTTTTTGGTCATGGAATTGATGATCGCTTCCACACGCATCAGCTTGCTGTCATCTAAGACTAAGCCATTCATGTTAACGCCCGGCATCATTTTAAGGATCTCACCGAGTCCGCCCATCTTTCGCATCTGCTGCATGCTCATCAGATAGTCTTCAAAGTTGAGGTCGTTCTTTTTCATGCGGGCAGCCATATCCATGGCCTGCTCTTCATCAATCGACTGCTCAGCCTTTTCGATCAGAGAAAGGACATCACCCATGCCGAGGATTCTTCCGGCCATACGATCCGGATAGAACTGTTCGAGGTCTGAAAGTTTCTCTCCCATACCTGCAAAGAGGATTGGAACGCCTGTAACGGAACGAACGGAAAGTGCCGCACCACCTCTTGAGTCACCATCGAGTTTGGTAAGGATCACACCATCAACACCAATACGTTCATTAAATCCCTTTGCAATATTTACAGCATCCTGACCAGTCATTGCATCGACCACGAGGATCGTCTGTGTGACATCGATCGTATTTTTGATGCTTTCAAGCTCTGCCATCATGTCCTCATCGATCTGCAGACGACCTGCGGTATCGACGATGATCACATTGTTATTGTTTGCCTTTGCATGCTCCATTGCAGCTTTTGCAATGTCTGCTGCCTTTTTATCGGTTCCCTGCTCAAAGACCGGAACACCGACTTTTTCTGCATTGATCTTTAACTGATCAACAGCTGCCGGACGATAGATGTCGCAGGCAACAAGGAGCGGGCGCTTGCCCTGTTCTTTTAACTTTCCGGCAAGTTTTGCTGCCGTAGTTGTTTTACCAGAACCCTGAAGACCTGCCATCATGATGACCGTCTTTGCCATACCTGGAAGGAGCTTCAGCTCTGCCGGTTCTCCGCCCATTAGGGAGGTCAGCTCTTCGTTAACGATCTTGATGACCATCTGGCCAGGCGTAAGGGACTTCATAACGTCTTCGCCAACCGCACGTTCCTTTACGGAGGCGATAAACTGTTTTACGACCTTGAAGTTAACATCGGCCTCTAAGAGAGCCATCTTAACTTCTTTCATCGCAAGGTCAACATCTGCTTCTGTAAGACGTCCTTTGCCTCTTAATTTTTTAAATACATTCTGTAATTTATCTGATAAACTTTCGAATGCCATTTAGCGTTTTGCCTTTCTCTTACAAAATATCCAGGATCTCTTCCGCGATCGTTTTTGCCTGTTTCAAGCTGTCGCTTCCCTGAATCTTCTGCACCTCATTTTTGATATGAAGGAATTTCTCCACAAGATGCAGTTTATTCTCATAATCATTTAGCGTTTTTTCCACCCGTTTGATCAGGTCATGTACGCCCTGACGACTGATACCGGAACTTTCCGCAAGCTCTGCCAGCGAAAGATTTTCCAGCACATAGCCTTCATAAATATCTTTTTGATGCTCTGTCAGCAGATCTCCGTAAAAATCATATAACAGAGACTGCTCTACGATTTTTTCCATAGCTTTGCCATATTACACTACCCATTTATCAATGTCAAGTATTTTTACTTGACATTATCATGTATTTTGCGACAAAAATTCTGTTTCCGAATTCAGATTGGCTCTACTTGAGAATCAGACCGATTTATAATAGAATAATCCCAAATTAATTGGACTTAGTTTGAAAACAGGTGAGATTATGAAAACAATTGTTAAATTCCTTCCGGCAATCATCTCAGTGGTCTTAATTGCCGTAATCTGTATCGTTTTAAGCGTAGGACTGACATCCTGCGGTGGAAACAAGCCGAAAGAAGCAGCTGTTGCAAAATATGCAGCCTCTGACACGACCGAAGTTGCTGTTTACGAACTTACGGAAAACGAAGAGACAAAAGAACTGACTGCCACACAGGCCTATACGATTCCACGTGGTTCATTAGTGAACGTATACCCTACACCTGAAACAGTCGGGGAAGTAAACTATCTCCGTCTTGAAGAGGAAGCGCCTTCTGTGGAAAGCGACGAAGAGCCTCCGATCCATTATCTTTTAGAATCCGATCTTGTTGATGATCAGGGAGCTTGCGTGCGCGAAACTTCACGCTTTGTCAGAACCTCTGTGACCGTATACGAAAATCCGGACACTCCTGATATTGCCTCCTTCTTTAAGAAAGGAACCGCTCTTGAAGTCACCGGCTTTGATAAAGTGAATGACGACGGTACCGTAGAAATGTACAAAGTAAAATCCGGCGAAACAGAAGGTTACGTATTTGGTAAATATCTGGCTGCTACACAGGAAGAGGCCGATGCCGTAAACACTGAATACTATGATCTTAATAAAGATAAGATCTATGAAACTGAGCTCTACTGCGGCGCTCCGTCTTCAATGGACTACTTCCCGTATGACAAGAGCTTTGATACGGATAAAGAGATTCCGCAGGAAGCAAGAACCCTGTATATGAACGCTGGAACGATCGACTACATCGACAACTATATTGAATGCGCGAAAGAGATCGGATGTAACGCCTTTGTTATCGATATTAAAGATGGCGGTCTTGCCTACCATGCAGATGTTGCAAAAGAATACAGCCCGACGTCATTCGATAAGTCCCTGCATGATATCGCAGACTATAAGGCGTGTGTCGACAAAGTAAAAGCTGCAGGTATCTGGACAATTGGTCGTATCGTTGTATTTAATGATGAGCAGTTTGCTGCTGATAATCCGAATGAGTGTATTTATAACAATGGCGTTAATCAGGAATGGCCTTCTGCATACTCCCGTCTTGCATGGGAATACAATGTGAAGCTTGCAGTTTCCGCAGTTGAAGAAATGGGCTTTGACGAGATCCAGTTTGACTATGTAAGATTCCCGGAAAACACCTTCTTCATGTCCAGAGACGGCAGTGCGGATTTCAAGAATACCTACAACGAAGAGAAAGCGGAAGCAATCCAGAATTTCTGCTTCTATGCAGCAGATCAGATCCATAAGGCAGGCGCATACTTCTCAGTAGACGTATTCGGCGAATGCTCAAACGGATATGTAACCGCATATGGCCAGTACTGGCCGGCAATCTCCCTTGTTGTTGATGCGATCAGTTCCATGCCTTATGTAGATCACTTTGGACGCGACGTTGACACATGGTCAGATTACTACACTACCGTTTATAACTGGGCGACCAAAGCAGCTGAAGCACAGACCATCACACCGAATCCTGCAATCGCAAGAACCTGGCTTACCTGCTATGATGTTCCGTATTGGGATCCGGTGATTTCAGCAAACTCTGCCTTCCTTGGCGGACAGGTACAGGCGCTTTGGGATGCAGGCATCGGACAGGGCGGCTTCATCACCTGGAATGCTGCATCTAACGTAAATATTTACTACAACGTAGGAGAGGCATTTAAACGCGACTATACGGCTAAGTAAGAAGCCAGTAAAGCAAAATAAACTCCAGGAGAATTCCAGTAGAACAAGCACTAATAGTTAGGATTACAAGCAGGACCGACTTCAGGCCCTGCTTGTTTTTATATTTGGTCTCTGGCATTCGCTCTTCTCTTTTGTCCCTGCTGCTCTTTTGCGCCACATGAGGACCCGCAAAGATTATTTGCTTCTTAATATTTTTCAGCTCATAAGCCAACACCTCAGCGCTCTGAAAGCGTTTTAACGGTTCTTCCTCTGTGCATTTTAAAAGCAGACGCTGAAAATCCGGAGAAACTGCATTCCTTAATGTATTTCGATCTAATGCATTTTCTGATGAGAAGATGTGGTCTTCCGGTTCATCGCCTGTCAATAAATAATACATCACCATACCAAGCCCATATATATCTGAACGCGCATCACTCTGCGACATACACCCGCCATACTGTTCCGGAGCCGCATATCCTTTTGTTCCAAAAAAATTGGTATCGCGGTCTTCCCACTTCACATATTCACGCGCAATGCCAAAGTCGATCAGTTTTATACTTCCATCCGGCTGCAGCATGATATTATCGGGTTTGAGGTCACGATAGATCACAGGAGGCTTACGCCCGTGCAAAAAGATTAATATCTCGCAGAGTTTTATCCCAATCTCAATTACAGCGGCCTCATCAAAAGGACCGTTTCGTTTAACATAAGCGCTAAGCGTCTCTCCCGGGACATACTCTTCAACCAGCCAGATATCAGTGTCCGGCTGCTTTCCTCCGCTTATATCCTCCAGGCATGAAAAAGAATCCAGATATTTTACAATGCCCGGATGCTTCAGTCTTGAAAGGAGCCTTGCCTCCTCTGCCCTCGTTTTCTTTACGATTACAAAGTCTCTTGTGAAACGGTCTTTCGCCGTATAAACGTCTCCCATGCCGCCTTTTTTCAATTGACGCACGAGTTGATAGCGGCCTTCTAAAATACGGCCGTTATGAGGGATTTCTGTCATATTTTATTGTGAGTTACAGTGTAAGAAAAAAAGAGCGCTGCAGAAAAGACATTTTCTGCAGCGCAAGAATCTTAGTTCAGTGGATTTCCTTCCATATCAAAGAGCGGAAGTTTTTCCAGGAATATGATATCATCTCTGTCTGCTGCAGCACCCTCAGCAAGGATGGCCATGCGTCCGACTACATTTCCACCGGCTTCGTTTACCAGTTTTTCAACTGCGGCTAAAGACTCACCGGTAGAAATAACATCGTCTAAGATCAGAATCCGTTTTCCCTTCATCTTCTTTGCATCAGCGCCGTCCATATACAGCTTCTGCGTAGCTTCTGTCGTAATAGACTTTACTTCAGTTGAGAAAACACCGTCCATATATAATTTCGGAGCTTTGCGGACTAAGAAATAGTCATTGCGTCCACTCTGCTTTGCCATCTCATGGATCAGAGGGATCGCCTTTGCTTCCGGAGCAACCATATAATCAAATTCAGGAGCTTTTTTAAGAAGTTCTGCCGCACATGCACAGGTCAGTTCCACGTCACCAAAGATGACAAAACCTGCAATTACAAGGGTATCGGATGCCTTACAAAGCGGGAGTTCTCTTTTGCAGCCTGCGATTGTCATTGGATATCTTGTTTTCATGATTCAAATTCCTCCAGAAGTTATTTGTAGTCAATTATTAGCGGTTTTATTCTTCTTCAAATTCCACGTCTTTCAACTGAGCATGGGAGACCAGTTCCTTTTCCCAGGAAAGAGTTGCCGTGTTGAACGTCCACTTCAGAACGGAGCACGGAAGAACGCAGGTATTGGTCTGATCAAAATCAACAAGACCTAAAATGGTATCAACGTTCAGACTTTCTGCTGCAGAGATCACATCTTCAACATCAAGTGCCATTGCAAGTTTTACCGCATCGATTGCAATCTCTACATTACCATGCTTATATCCTAAAAGCTCAGAACTGGAAGAAAGAAAAGTATCCTCCCACCAAAGTCCTAAAACGCTTCCATCTTCATCTGTCAAAGAAGACTCAAACGGATACTTCTTATCCCAGGAAGTAAGTGTATAAAACTCTTTGCTGTCTACTCCATTAGCAACGTCGGCAATATCGTTTACAAATAAATGATTATTTACCAGAACACACATCTGTGGCGCAAAGCCCTTCATGTCTTCCGTTGCCCATAAAGCCGAGAACTGATCTGCCTCCATAAAGCAGATAACAGCCTGTGCTTTCGCAGAAGAAAGGTTTTTAACCGCAGCACTGTAGTTCGGAGCTTCCGGGTCTAAAAATCCCGGATTAGCCACCTGCAGTCCATTTTCTGCAGCAAAGGCGCTGAGTGCATCTGCAAAATCTTCTGCTTCTTCAGACTGAACCGCCATAAGACCGACAGTGGTAATTCCCTGCTCGTCAAAAACATCCTTTAAAGCCTCAAGGCGTGAAGTATTGTCATAAGAACAGTTAAAGCAGTAGTCATAGCTTCCACTTTCAAGCCATGCTCCATTTTCCGCGTTTACAGAGAAGAACGGAACCTGCTCATTTTCGCATACACCTGCGATCGCAATGGCGGTATTAGCTCCACTTCCGGAGATTACAAGGTCAACATTCTCTTCTTCAATTAAATGCTCTGCTGCCTCTTTTGCCCCTTCTGCAGTAGACTTGGAATCTGCCACAATAAAGCGGATCTTCAGCTTTCTTTGCAGCGTATCGATATAGATTCCCTCGTTTGCATTGATCTCTGCAACTGCTGCTTCTTCTGTCTCAAGTGTTCCTTCTCCATAAGCGGCAAGTTCACCTGTCAGCGGGCAGACACAACCGATCGTAATAAAGTTTTTCTGAGTAGCATAGGTGCCGCTCTTTCCACATCCGGATAGAACGGCCCCTGCAAGCATGGTCAGCATAACAACTGCCATGATCAATTTTTTGTTTAAATGTTTTTTCATATAAAATTACTGTAATGCTGAAATCACTTTGATTGCTTCTTCAATTTTGTCATTCTTAATGAAGTCAAATTTACCTTCATCAGAAAGCTCCGTAAGTTCCGGCATGATCGGCATCTTACCAAGAACCGGAAGGTTCATTGCTGCAGCAAGTGAATCAATATGACTCTCGCCAAAGACTTTGATCTTCTTACCGCAGTCCGGACACTCAAGGTAGCTGTAGTTTTCAATGATTCCAAGAACCGGAACATTCATTTCTTCAGCCATGTTGTATGCCTTCTTTACGATCATAGTTACAAGATCCTGAGGGCTTGTAACGATTACAATGCCGTCTAACGGAAGTGACTGGAAGACTGTCAACGGAACATCACCTGTTCCAGGAGGCATATCTACTAAAAGGTAATCCAGCTCACCCCAGATAACGTCAGTCCAGAACTGTTTAACAACACCTGCAAGAACCGGGCCTCTCCAGATAACCGGAGTTTCCTCGTTTTCAAGCAACATGTTAATGCTCATAATACGGATTCCGCCAGCTGTCTCTTTCGGATAGATTCCGTTCATGTCGCCTTCAGCCTGTCCCTGAATACCAAACATCTTCTGGATGGATGGTCCTGTAAGGTCTGCATCTAAGATACCGACTTTAAATCCTTTTTTGGAAAGCTCAACTGCAAGGCTTCCTGTTACAAAGGATTTTCCGACACCGCCTTTACCACTGACGATACCGATTACTTTTTTAATATCACTGAAGCGGTTTGCCTCTTCGATCATGCTCTTTGGTCCGCCATTTGCACTTGGACAAGAGCCAGCGCTTGCGCAGCCTGCACATGCTTCCGGGCTACATCCCTCTTCAGGTAAGTTTTTCTCATCTGCCATTACTATATCCTCCCACTAAAATCACTTCGCTAAACTCGCTATGCTCGTTTTCCGTTCTCGCCGAATGCGTCCAAGCAAGCTTGTTCGCGCTCGGCTCACTTCGCTAATTCTACCATTATCTTATTGCTTCGTGCAATGAATTTTGACATTTCCTCTGGCGTCAGCGGCTCGTTTCCGAGTTTTGCCAGATCATAGAGCTGCTCCAGCATCATATCCGCGTTCTCATTTGCCTCATCCTCTACATGTTCCAGCACATACTGTACCAGTTCATGGTTATTGTTAAGGACCAGAGTGCCCGGAGTCTTAAACTGCTCCATATTGGCATTATCCATGCCCATCATGCCCATCTGCATCATCATATCTTCCATACGCTTCTGCTCTTCCGAAACAGTCAGGACAGATGCTGTATCGATGTTCTTTAAGTTCTGCAGTTTGACTTCGATCTTGTCATTACCTTTGAGTTTTCTGAGACGCTCCTGGATCTTTTCAGCCTGCTCGTCTAAAACTGCCTGATCCTTCTTGGAAGTCCTCTTGGTAAATGCTTTATCCAGGTTTGTATCGATACGTAAGAACTTAACGCCCTCGTTCTTCATTTCCAGCTGCTGGATGTATGCGGAGTCGATCATATGCTCTAAGTAGACCGCATCGATCTTCGCCTTCTTAAACATATCGATATACTGGCCCTGCTGCTGTCTGTCTGAGATATAGAAGATGGTGTTTTCATGTTTTTCTTTATTTTCTTCCAGACACTCCTTGAAGGTCAGATATTTACCATCTAAGTTCTTAAAGAGAACAAAGTCGTTCATCTTCTCTGCAAACTTCTGATCGCGCAGGCAGCCGAACTTGATGAACGGGCTGATGTCATCCCAATACTTCTCATATTCCTCTTTTTCGACCTTATACATGCCGCTTAATTTATCAGCGACCTTCTTTGTAATATAATCAGAGATCTTGGTTACGAAACCATCATTCTGAAGCGCACTTCTGGATACGTTCAGCGGAAGATCCGGACAATCGATCACACCCTTTAAGAGCATTAAGAATTCCGGAATGACTTCTTTGATGTTATCGGCAATAAATACCTGGTTGTTATAAAGCTTGATCGTACCTTCTAAGGTATCATAGCTGTTGTTTAACTGCGGGAAGTAAAGAATTCCCTTGAGGTTAAACGGATAGTCCATGTTCAAATGGATCCAGAACAACGGCTCCTTGTAGTCATTAAAA
>ODAI012589961.1_pt1 | contig 14676 bp, 8 predicted proteins | sample 1539321 | NCBI WGS metagenome assembly ODAI01 (sample SAMN02144231, study PRJEB22623) | gut metagenome | biome: sheep rumen | host: Ovis aries | place: New Zealand
CAGATCAGACAAAAGGAAAGATACCGGGCACAAAAGCTGCAATCAAAACTAAAGTGTCCGCGAATTGGCCAGCCCGGCCTTAGGGCAAAAAAAGAACTCGCCGAAGCGAGTTCCTTTTAATGATTTGATTCTTGAGATTAGGTCCAAGATGTACCGAAGGTATGAGTAGCATCAGGATCAGACTCAGGATTCGGATACTGACCGATAAGCTGAGTAGCGCCGGCATCGTCAGCCCACTGAGCAAATACAGGCTTGTAAGTACCGGAATCAACAGCATAAGCGAGTGCGCCGGAGCCGTTACCGTTCTGGTCAAGAGCCTCTCTTACGAAGAAGTCAAGGTTGGTCTTGTTGTTAGCAGTCTTAGCGGTAGAAAGCGAAGTGTAGTTGCCGTTGAAGGTCAGGTTCTGCAGATTAGCGAAGCTACCATTGGAAACTGCGTCAGCGCAAGCGCTGGATACGGTTGTGAACACGAGTTTCGCGTTCGAGTTTGCGGACTTCAGCTTGGACTTCTTAACGTAGCCCATCATCGAAGGAACGAGGATGGCAGCCAGAATGCCGATAATGGCGATAACTACGATAAGCTCAACCAGTGTGAAACCCTTCTGTGCCTTTTTCATAGGAAAATCCCTCCATAATAAAATAATTGTTTTTCCGGCAGGGGCTCTTGCCCTTGCTTTAATTGAATTATACACCCCGTATCCCGATTTGTCAATAGTTTTTTATCTTGTTGGCTTAAAATTGGTTATCTGCACAAAAAGTCAGTTCATATTCGGTTCATATTGCCAATGAAAAGGCTACAATGCACAAATTATGAATAAAATAATTGTTTTACCGTTTGGTTAAAGTAATTCAAAAACCCTGGCTGCGATCCCCGCAAACCGCGCAAATACGCGTTCTCAAACGTTTTAGTTTAGAATTTTTACAAATGCTAAGATAAATATATTCAGCTTGGTAAAGCGAAATTAGGGTAAAGCAAGCGTTCTTTTTGTTCAACTCGACCAAAAAGCTCCCCGGGTGCGGAGACAGTTTTTTCCCCGCCGCAGGATGCCTTTCCGTACTTGACAAGCGGCTGAAAATACTATATAATACATTATAAATAGAAGAGAGTAGCCGGCAGGGCAGACCTGTTTATGCTTGCGTCAGGACGGTGGGCGATCCACCCGCAGCATATCTAAACGGCGAGACTTTTATTGAACAGATCACGGGCGCGCGGCGCGGAATGGATCCTTCCAATAAAAGTCTCGCTGTTTGCTTTTTGCCCTGAAAGAAAGGATGTATCAGAATGAATGAACGTTATCGAATGACCCCGGAGGAAGTCTTCCGGGAGCTGGGGACCTCTGAAAACGGTCTCAGCTCCGAGCAGGCAAGACAAAGCGCTGAAAAATACGGCAAGAATGCTCTGGCAGAAGGCAGGAAAAAGACTCCGTTCCGCATTTTTCTGGAGCAGTATAAGGATTTTCTGGTCATAATACTCATCATCGCAGCCATAGTCTCGGCTATAACCGGAGATGTTGAAAGCACTATCGTTATCCTTTCGGTCATCACAATGAACGCTGTCCTCGGGACAATACAGACCCTCAAGGCCGAAAAGAGCCTCTCGAACCTCAAAAAGCTCTCATCTCCCAACGCGAAGGTCCTCCGGAACGGTGAGGCCGCCGTCATTCCCTCAGAGGATGTGGCGGTAGGCGATGTCGTCATCGTTGAGGCCGGAGACCAGATAGCCGCCGACGGCAGACTCATAGAATGTGCCTCGCTGCAGGTCAATGAGAGCGCCCTCACAGGAGAGAGCCTGAATATCGACAAGAGTGTCGATACCATAACCAAAGAATGCCCCCTGGCCGAGCGTACCGATATGGTCTATTCCGGCAGTTTTGTGACCTACGGCCGAGGGAAATTCATCGCCACTGAGATCGGTATGAAGACCGAGGTCGGAAAGATCGCCTCGCTGATACAGAACGCCGAGGAGCGCAAGACCCCTCTCCAGAGGACTCTTGATTCCTTCGGCAGAAAGCTCTCTATCGGTATCCTTATAATATGTGCCGTAGTTTTCGGGCTCAGCCTTGCCAGAGCCGACAGCATAAACAAGGACGTAGTCTTGGATTCGCTGCTGTTTGCCATAGCTCTTGCTGTTGCAGCTATCCCCGAGGCGCTTTCTTCGATAGTCACAATAGTTCTCTCTTTCGGAACACAGAAGATGTCCAAGGAGAATGCAATAATCCGCAAGCTGCAAGCCGTCGAAGGCCTGGGCTCTGTGTCGGTCATCTGCTCGGATAAGACAGGAACGCTTACACAGAACAAGATGACAGTCCGTAAGATAGTTGTCGGCGGGCACGTTATCGCCGCCGAGGACGGAGAAATGGAAAACTCCGGCGAGAAGCAGCTCGTACTGGCTTCTGTCCTCTGCAACGATTCCCAGATCAAGGACGGCACTGAGATCGGTGACCCGACAGAGACCGCTCTCATAAGCTATGCAAGAGACAGAGGCCTCTCCGACGATACTATAAGGATAGACTGCAAGCGTATCAGCGAGATACCTTTCGATTCCGACAGAAAGCTGATGTCTACCCTCAATATCGTCAACGGCGAGAATATCATGTTTACCAAGGGCGCCGCAGATGTCCTTACCGAGCGGATGAATATAACTCACGAGCAGAAGGAGCAGATCAAGGCTCAGGTCGCGGAGCTCTCTTCTCAGGGGCTGCGTGTCCTCTGCTTCGCTTATAAGAAATACAACGCCGCAGAGATCGGTCTCGATGATGAGAACGGCCTGGAATATATGGGCCTTATCGCAATGATGGATCCTCCGAGAGCCGAGTCCAAGCAGGCTGTCACCGAATGTAAGGCAGCGGGCATCAAGCCTGTAATGATAACCGGAGACCATGTAGTCACCGCTTCGGCAATAGCCAAGGAGATAGGTATCCTTGAAGATTTCTCCGAGGCTGTTGAGGGCGCAGAGCTGGATAAGTATACCGATGAGGAGCTCATAACCTATGTACGCGACAAGAGCGTTTACGCCCGCGTTACCCCCGAACACAAGATCAGGATAGTCAAGGCATGGCAGCATAACGATAAGATAGTCTCCATGACCGGCGACGGTGTCAACGATGCGCCTGCGCTCAAGCAGGCTGATGTCGGAGTCGCTATGGGAATAACCGGAACAGAGGTCTCCAAGGATGCCGCAGCTATGGTGCTGGCTGATGACAACTTTGCAACGATAGTAAAGGCTGTCAAGAACGGGCGGAATATCTACGACAATATCAAAAAATCCATTCTGTTCCTGCTTTCCGGCAATCTGGCGGGCATCATAACCGTATTGTTCTGCTCGCTGGCGGGGCTTCCGGTGCCTTTTGCAGCGATACATCTGCTGTTTATAAACCTGCTCACCGACTCTTTGCCCGCTATCGCGCTGGGTCTGGAGCCTCACAGCGATGATGTTATGAAGCGCAAGCCCAGGCCTGCCAATGAGTCGATCCTGACAAGCGATTTTCTTATTAAGATCGGTTGGGGAGGGCTTGTTATAGGAGCTGCGACGATCGCTGCCTTCCTTATCGGAAACACGGTAAATGCTGCAACGGCTATGACAATGGCATTCGGTACACTTTGCCTTTCCAGACTTTTCCATGGCTTTAGCTGCAAATCGGACAAGCCTGTTATGTTCACAGACAAGATGTTTGACAACCGTTTCGGGATCCTTGCCTTTGTTGCCGGGACAGCGCTGATAACAATAGTTCTGCTTTCTAAGCCGCTCCACAGTTTCTTCAAGGTCGAGACACTTTCGGCAGGCCTTCTCGGGGCAGTATACGGTCTTGCTTTCGGCTCGATGCTTCTGATACAGATCATCAAATCCGTTATTTCCAGAGTAAAAAAAGATAATTGATCTTTCCGCAGCGCTTGCAGCAGTGAGCGGAAAAGCTGCACCGTCTCAACAAAATGCGGAAACTGTTCTTTCGATCACTCCTGACTCCGGGGGCTTTCCGGCCGCCACGGAGCCCCTTCGGATATGATCGCCTGTTTCAGATCATACATTATTAGCTGTTGACTATCAATTAAATAAAGGAGGATCAGTATGCTGAATTTCGGTATTATCGGTGCGGGAGGGATCTCCCATAGCTTCTGCGGAGCTCTGCGCGAGACCGACGGCGCTCAGACTACGGCTGTCGCTGCACATGATCTCAAAAGAGCAGAGAAATTCGCCAAGGAGGAGGGCATCCCCCGTGCCTACGGCAGCTATGTCCAGTTCCTTTCCGACAGATCGGTGGATGTTGTCTATATAGGAAATACTACAAATTTCCACTATGAGTGTATCAAGATGTGCCTGCTGGCCGGCAAGCACGTTATCTGCGAAAAGCCTATGACCGAGACCGAGGAGCAGGCGCTGGAATGTTTCAGGCTTGCAGCCTCAAAGGGGCTTTTCCTTATGGAGGCTATGTGGTCGAGATTTCTGCCAAAGAGCCTCAAAGTCCGCGAATGGGTCGCCAAGGGCAGGATCGGCGGGATCACTGCTATGCAGGCAACTATCGGCAACAATATCAAAAAGGATATGACTAACCGCTTCTACGATCCGAAGCTGGGCGGCGGCGCTCTGTACGATCTGGGCGTTTATCCCATAGACCTGCTGACCTGGTTCTCCCGCAAGCAGATAACTTCCTATACAGCTAAGGTGATCTGGGCTCCTACCGGGGTCGATGAGACTGTGAGCCTCGATCTTGATCTTGAAGGGACTCCGGCAAACGCAATGATAACATTTAACGCTCCTATGCCGGAGGATATCTATCTTTACGGCGAAAAGGGAGTGATCAAAGTTCCGAGAGCCCATTGGGGCGGAGACGCTGTGCTCCTCGACCCGGGTATGAAGGAGATCGACCGCTTCTCGCAGCCCGAAAGATTCGGTATGAAGTTTGAGGCTGCGGAGGTAGTCCGCTGCATCGGGGAGGGGAAGCTGGTAAGCGATATCGCATCCCCGGAGATGACCCTCGCTTCCTCCCGGATGTATGACAGGATACTCAGAGGCAAGGGCAACTGAGCGCTTTATCCGGTTCTTCCTCCGTATTCCTGAAAATGCGGAGAAAGTGCGGGAGTATATGGCTGCGGCTCTATCGTAAAGCTTGATAACTGTAAAGGAGGAAAAAAATATGAAGAAGATACTGTTTTGTGCGATTTGCCTGGTAATGGCTCTCTGCTGCCTCGTCGGCTGCGGAAGCGGCGATGTTGCCGGGAAGTATGAATGTGCCGAGTATAACGACGGAAAGACCACCTATACGGACGTCGCCAAGGGAATCCCGATACACGCATTTTTCCGTATGGAGATCAAGGAAGACGGCAAGGCTGTTTTCTACAGCTTCTCCGGCAAAGAGGAAATGGACAAGGAAGAGTTTGAATGGAAGAAGGACGGAGATAAAATAATTTTCACACAGCCTGACAAGAAAAATTCAGAAGAAGAAGAAGGAACTATCGACGGCGATACTCTGACCCTCACCATCACCGAGGACGGCATTACTCAGAAGGCTGTATTGAAGAAGGTAGACAGCTTCTCCAAGTACGATATCCAGGAGATCATGAAGAGCGTTGCCGAGGCTGCAAAAGCCGAGGATTAAGCCTGTCTCCGGGCTGTTGACCGAATATCATCTTAAAGTGCAGGACCGTATACCCCCTCTAGCCGCAGCAAGGGGATATACGGTCTTTTTGTTCTGCCTGTTCCAAACACTTTCGCCCCGGTGCAGAGCAGCGGGGCGATGATTATCTTTATACCTGTCAGTCGGGGTATTTTTCGAGGATGTCGATACATTCCTCTACCAGAGCGTTAGCGCGGGAGAGGGTCTCCTCTACGGTCTTGCCGTCGATGGTGACCATTACCTCCTTGGCCTGATTTAGAGCCTCCTTGCCGACCTCGGTCTGATGATGATACATACTGTCGAGGCGCTGCAGAGCCTTGACCTCCAGATCCTGATAAACGTTTTTGATATCGTTGACGATGTTTATCCTGATCTCGTCATAGTTCTCAAGAGCGATGTCGATGATGTTGGTCTGCATCTTCTTTTTAAGGATGAGGCTGAAGACGCTCATTGTGGCAGGCGGGAAGGTCTCGCTGGTGCCGAAGAGCTTAACGCTCATTACAGAGCGGGTGACATTAGTATTCATCGAGCGCATAAGGCGGCCGGTATCTGCGGCCTGAGCGCTGTTGGAGAGCTCCTGGAGGCCCAGCTTTCTTGCCAGCTCGCGGCTGGTGTTTGCAACGAACTGATTGATCTTGCTGCGGTGACATTCGATACAGGTGCGATAAGCCTCTCCGACCTTTTCCATAAGGTAGGAGTAGAAATACTTTTCTATATCCTCCTGGGCGTAGATATCCTCGCCGTTTTCGTCCTTTTTGCGGCATTCAAGCATACTCTGCCTGAGCTTGGCGAAGAACTCGTACATCCATTTCTCGGCTTCCTGCTGCATTTCGGTTATATTCAGATGCAGCTTGGGCTTGGCCTCTGCCAGAGCCTCTGCCAGTTGTTCGCACTGTGCGTCGAAGTCCCTGGTCTTGTTTTCAAGGACTTTCTGATCCATCTCGGCCATATCCATGAACATCCTGATCTTGGAATAGGTCTCGCCGACCATATTCTCCACCATTGTGAACACGCGTTTTGTCCGGATGACATCCTTCTGCATTATGATATCCCGCTTCAGGCTCAGCTCGAACTGGAGGAACTGTGTCTCATAGAATTCGCGGCTGCCCTTATCAGCGGGGCGCTGACCGCCGGTCTTTCTCTGATACTCGTCGTATCCGCTGATACCGTAGACTATTGCGTTGGGGACGATCTGTTCGGAGATTCGGGTGAACCTGCGCATTATCTTATCGACATCCTGCCTGTTGTTCAGCGCATCCATCATATTGACCAGGACATAGAGCATACCGAAGCGCTGGGGCTGGATATGCGAAGCGAGATAGACCTGCTCGGTCTCCGAGAAGGGGAGCAGGGAAGAGGTAGCATACATTATCGCGTCGGCATTGACGAGATATTCCGTGACCTGCTTGTCGAGGTCTTCGAGATCGGCAAGGCCGGGGGTATCGACTATACGCATCTCTTTAAGTATCTGGGCGTTGTCCTTGATATCGAGATAGGCGATCTTTGAGGGATAGAGGCGCATCTTGATCTTCAGCCTGTCGCGGGTGATGTCTTTGAAGGTCAGGATCCTTCTGTCGCCGTTTTCCAGGACAGCCTCTACCTTCGGGATCTCGCCGTAGGAGATCTCGTTGATGGTATAGGTCTCCGGGGAGACATTCGAGGGAGCCAGCTCCTTACCCAGCAGGGCATTGATTATCGTGCTCTTGCCGCGCTTGAACTCTCCGAGTATGACCAGGGTAAAGGGCTCGGAGGAGCGCTTTTCGATCATAGCGTCCCAGCTTCTGAGCTCTTCCATAAAATCGCTGCCGAGTATCTCTCCGAGGTCCCGGTCGTTCATGACAGCGCGCATCTTGGAGCGTATTGTCTCGATATCGTCGGCTGCGGAGCGGTTATTGTAAATATCCATTACTGCTGCCCTCCTGTCCCGAGGAGAATAGCTGCGCGGACATCGCATCCCTGGCTGGTGATCTTCTGGGAAGAGGGTTTGCCCTCGAGATCGTTCCGCCAGCTAAAGAGGGATTCGCAGTTAAGGAACTCGTTTGAAGCGAGGATACGCTTTTCAAGCTCTGTAAGAGCCGGGTCGATGCGGAGCGCTCTGGCGTTCTGCGAAGAGAAGACCTGTGTCAGAGATGTCAGCTTCTGGGGGTCGAGGTTCTCGGCCTGTCTCCCGTAGAAATCGACAAAGCCTTTATTATAGAGCGAGCAGAGTATCTCGCAGAATCGCCCCGGCTCTTCGAGGCAGATCATTCCGGCTCTGTCGGCGGTAACGTCGGCATATTTGACCCATTCGATCAGCGAGCAGACAAGCTGGTTGCTGACAGCGCTCTTATTGGAGCGCTCGACGGGGATATAAACGTTCCTGTTATAGTTGAGATAGGTGAACGCCCAGTTAAAGGCGGCGTGGTTATTCTGCAATCTGCCGCATTCGCAGCCGATCAGCAATGTCAGCTCGTCCTTGGTGCATCTGTGTACCAGCCATTCGGTGAGGACGATGCAGGGGTCGATAAGGTCGCTGGTTATGGAATAGATCAGCGGCTTATCTATATCGTTTCTTACGAACACTATCGGGAGATTGAGCTCCAGCCTCTCCGCACATTTCTTGACTATATTATAGATCTCGGGATATTTCAGCGCTCCGGCCTGGTCGCATTTCATGAAAAGGTGTTTGGCTTCCGAGGAAATATCCGTGGAATTTATCGACTTTGCCAGCTTTCCCCAGCCGCCGAGGCCCATTATTTTCTGCCTTACGGCGAAATCCGATTCAAAGGCGTAGTCCAACTGGCCGTCTACCATGTGATTCTGGAAAGAGCGTGTATATGCGTTAAGGTATGAGCGAAATCCCGTATCTATCTGCAGCAGAGGATTAGTGTTCTCTAAAGACTCACTCATCAGGGTACCTCCTATGGTTTTTTTGCATTACGGGCAGGGGCCTCTTTTAAGAAGCTGAAGCTGTATCCGTATTTTCAGAGAGTGCCTTTCTCAGCGCATAGGCATCGGAAACGATAGCGCTGGCTGCCTCGGCGATACCGTGCAGGCGCTCCATCTCCTTCCCGGAAAGCTCGTTCTTCTCTGTTTTGAGCGCATTGAGGTTATCGAGGGTCTCCTGAGTGTCGCGCAGGATTATCTCGGTCTCGCTCTCGATCTTGCTCTTGAGGCCTTCAAACGCTGAGAATACCTGGCGGCGCACAGACTCGGTAAAGTCGTTATTGATGCGCATCTCGTGAAACTGCTTTCTGACCTGATTCTTGAAGTTCGTCTTATATTTGTCAATTCTTTCGTTAGTCAGGAACTTATCTATCGAGAGCCCTGCGACAAATGTTCCGCCGAGACCCGAAGCGGCCATGATGACCAATGCCACCGGCCATGCGGGAGAGAGGCTCAGGAAGGTAGTGAAGAATATCGCCGAGAAGCTGGCAAAGCCTGTGCCGAAGCCCAGCAGTGCGCCCTTGAGGCCGGCCTCGCGGAAGCCGAGGAAGGCTGCTCCGAAGCCAAAGGAGCCCAGCGCTGCGCCGATGCCCTTGTCGATACCGCTGCCGTTGCGGGAGACTCTGTCGGAGAGGGTGAACATTTCCTGGATCCTTGAAACAGACTCAAAGAACTCATCCTCGAAGCCCTGCAATCTGTCGGCCTCGACGCTGATAGCGATATTGATGGCGTTCTGTATCTGTTCGCAGATAAGGGAGGCTCTTACCTCGATCGACTCTCTGATCTTATCAGTCAGCTTGGCGGAAACGACCTTGAGCTGATCCTTCTTGAAGTCGTCGGAGGACATCTGGAAGTTGTCGATAACTTCCATAGCGGCCTTTTCGATATTGTTCCAATAGCTGTCCAGAACAGGCTTCAGGTCGGCAAAAACGTGGTTAGCCGATTCATTGATCTTAACGAACTCCTGCCTCTTCTTGTTTCTGATATCGTCGATCTCGCTGATCGCCTTATCGTATTTCTCCATAAATTCGTCGTTTGCCATCATAAGGGCATTTTCCTGCATAACGACCGAGCGGAGTATTTCTGTTCCGGAATTGGTTATCTTGTTTGTAAGGATCTGCAGGGCGATAACGCCTCGCTCTTTGGTGAGGATAGTTTCGAGAGCCTTTTCAAACTCAGGGAAATTGGAATCCTGGAGGAGGCCCGGGTCTTCGATCTTTTTGGCTGTCAGGGCGCGTTTAGCATACACTCCGATAACTCTCGGAGTGCCGATCTTTCTCTTATATGCTGCGAACTCGCGGCTGTCCTCGCCCATTACCATCTTGGCCTTATCCATAACGTACTTGGTTATGCGGCTCCTGACGGTCTCGACTATTTTATTCTCGTCTTCTGTTGAGAAGGTGCCGAAGCAGTTTACGACGAAGATGATCCTGCCGACGTCGGAGGTCAGCATCTTCTTCTCGAGAAAGTCCTTTTCAAACTGAGAGAAGGGCGAATTTGCGCTGATAACGAACACGGCGGCGTCGATCTTCGGGAGGATCGAGAGGGTGACATTGGTCATCTGCTCGTCGTCGTTGAGACCGGGGGTGTCGATGATATCGACATTATTGCGGCAGAAAGCGGTGTCGTAATAGACAGTAGCTTCCTTTACGGTCTCGGCTTTTTCCTCGGCCTCGGCAGTCAGTTTGGTGACATAATTCTCCAGTTGGTCGATATCGACGCGCTCGCTGCGGCCGTCCTTATATTCAACCTGGACATAAGGCTCCTGGCTGTATGTTACGCGGTTGAGGGTAGCCGTTGCGGGAAGAACGTCTGCGGGGAGGACTTCCTGCCCGAGCAGGGCGTTTATCAGCGTAGACTTTCCGCGCTTGAACTCTCCGACGATCGCGACCTCGAAGTGATCCGTTTCGGATTTCTCGATGGTCTCCCGGATCGAGTTCGCGGTATTGACGAGTGAGATCTCTTCGCTGAGCCCAAGAAGGCTCCGAAGGTTCTTGTTAAGAGTCTGTACGGTGTCCCGATAGCCGGCATAGCTGCCGTAATCAAATTGCTTTTCCATTTCAGACCTCCATTGATAAGATTTCCGCCTATATGAACTATACATATTTTCAGCATTATACACTTTAAATTATATCACAACCCCTCTGAATTTGTCAACATTTTGTACTAAAAAACCGTAAAAAAAGCTCTTTTGCACAAAATGTAGGGGGGCTGCTTGTGCATAACGCTAAATGGCGGAAATGAGAAGCCGGAGCAGAAGTTTCAGAGAGTCTTGAAGAGCCTATAAACGCAGAGAAGGGTATCCCTCTGTCGGCCGGAGGGATACCCTATTTACACAATTTCGCCCCGCTGTTCTGCAGCGGGGCGATGAAAGTTCAGGATAATGATTTTTGCTCGGTGATGTATGGATACTATCAATCCTCGCCCAGTTTCAGCGCCTGGGAGATCTTGATCTTCGAGATCAGTCTGCCGAGGACCAGGAAGCCTGTCAGCAGCATGAGCCCGATGATGATATAGAGCTTGAGATAATCGCTTCTGAGGGGGACTACCGTGAAGCCCGGGACCTGCTCGCTGGCTGAATAGAGGGACTGGAAGAGCGGCACGAAGAGATCGCTGGCGCCGCCGCCTACGAAGATCGCTGCGAAGATCGCTGCTCCCGAGACGAGGAGCTGTTCATAGACGATCATTGCTATGATCTCGCCGTAGGTCATACCCATAGCTCTCAGTATACCGAACTGGAGAGTTCTCGATCTGATGGAGAGTATCCAGTAGATCAGGAAGCCGATGATACACATTATCATTATGATGATGAATCCGAGGGTCAGCGCTCCGTTCATACCCTGGAGCATCGGGTCGGTCTTTTCGGAGATTATCTTCTGGCTCTTGACGTTAAGGGATGTAGGCTTGATTCCGGCGGCGGAGATCGAGTTATAGAGGTCTTCGGTCTTAGTGCCGTCCTTGAGCTTCATCCATACCTGATAGGGCTCAACTGAGGTCTGCACTCTTACATAGTCGTAATCCATGATGGCGAAGTCGATATAGCTGCCGTCTGAGGCCTTGTCGTAGGGGTTCAGGGAAGGCCAGTAATCGACGAATGCCAGGATAGTCGTCTCAAAGGAAGAATTGCCGCCCCAGGTACAGCTTACGACATCTCCCAGCTCCAGTCCGTACTTATCCTTGAAGGAAGAGGAGAGGATGACACCGGCGTTGAAGTTGCTGAGGGCATTGAGATACTTATTGATATGTGCGGGCAGCAGTCTGTCGGTCGACCAGCAGACCTGTGCGAAATCGCTGGGGATGACAGTCATGAGCTTGACCTTGTCGGTATGGTCGGATATGCCTCCGGACTGGCCGTAATCTGCATTTGCGCGGTTCTTTCTGCTGCTGCTTTCCTTGACGGTGGAAACGACCTTCATCTTATCCGATCTGATCGTAACATCGCTCTTTACGAAGACCTTGGTCGCCTTCTCGACACCTTCGAGGTTCTCGAAGCGCTCGAAGGTCGGCTCGATATAATCGACACTCTGTTTTGTATCGGTCTCCTCCTCTTCCTCGCTGCTGGAGGAGGGGATAGCTGTGGTCAGCGAGCCTGATACGCGCCCGCCGTTGCTGTTCCCGCCGGAGCCGGAGCTGCGGTTGCTCTGCCATTTCTCGGTCAGTGTAGCATCCGCGCCGACAGCGTAGGATACCCGCTCTTCTGCGTTGCGGTTTAGTGCGCGGGCGGTGTTGGCGAAGAATATACCCAGCGATACAGTCATGATGAGGAATATCATCAGGAAGCGCTCTCTTCCGTTTGCGCAGCGCCCGATATTATTCAGCGAAACGTGGGCAGCAGGAGACCATACCCTCTTTCCGAGACGGGTTATGATACGGATGAGCATGGGGTATATCCTTATGAAGAAGAGGCCGCAGCCCATGATGAATGCTGTCGAAGCGACGAACATCAGCGGGTTGACTGTCGCGGTAGTGTCAGTAAGGCCTTCGTTTATCAGCTTTTTCTGCTGGTCGTTGTAATAGAACAGCCAGCCGAGGGAGCCGCCGATGAGGATAAAGTCCAGGCAGAGCTTTTCCCAGAGCGGGAACTTTCTCTTCTTGGCCTTGGATTGTTTATGCTCGACGATAGTGGTTTTTGTCGCAGGGACGATAGGCACCATAGTCGTGATAAAGAACACGGCGACGGCTATGAGGGCATATACAAAGGCTTCGATTGTCAGGGAGATAGGCAGCGACTTTCTGTTTACGAACTCCAGGAAGCCGTTGGAAGCTCCGAGGACACGGCAGAGAGTCATGCCTGCGAAAGGCCCGATGACTGCTGTCAGGACTCCGAGTATCAGGGATTCGAGAGCATAGATGGCCATGACCTGAAGTCTGCTGGCGCCTCGGCTCTTGAATACGGCGATCTCGTTCTTTTCCTGCTCGACATTGAGCTGAGAAACCATGAACAGATATACAAGTATCATCATGATGACAGGTATCTGCACCAGCCAGAGGATGAGCCTGAGCCTGTCGGCTCTTGCGCCGTAATCTCTGAGGATATCGACTACAGGCAGGCTGAAGGAGACCTTAGCCTTGCTGTATTCCTGAGCCTGTTTATCGCAGGTCTCGAGTATCCCGGAGACATTGTTCATATCCAGCTTGGTATAATCCATGGAGAAGCGTCTCGACACCTGCGAGAGGGCTATGGCGCCTGTATCCAGGGCTTTTCCGTTCATAGTGTCGTAGTCCATGAACAGGGTGCTGACATATTCTCCGTCCAGCCCTTCAGACCAATAGGAATCGGCTGCATCCTCCGAGAGGGTGAACACTCCGACGACTTCGATCTTTACAGAGGAGTCAGGGGAGAATACATTGGCTGTCTCGTAAACGACATTGGGGGTAAGTCTTGTTGCCTGGAGAGATTTCTCGGTAGCGATGACTTCAAAGACTCCGTCGTTTCTCTGGCCGGGCTCAAACATACGGCCCTGGGTCAGCTTGATATGGCCGTCGATCCCGCTCATAGCGCCGAGTGTGTATCTCGGGGGAGATTCGCCGTCGTCGAGGGAGGCGGTCTTGATATACATATAGGCATCGCCCAGGAATGTCTTTTCGTTGACAGTCGGGCAATCCAGCTCATCGTATTTCTCGTTGATGAGCTTTATGGTCTTTTCAGCGTCCTCGCGCCTGTCTGCGGCGGAGAGGTCGTTCTTGATATTATGCTTTGCGCTGTAAACGCCGGGAAAAATATCGTTCTCGAGCTGGAACTCCTCCATATCCTTTACCAGCATACGCTGAAGGGAGGCGTTCATATAGATCGGGATAGTGCTCATCATAGCGCTGGCCATAATAAAGCCGATCAGCAGGCAAAGCACCATCCATTTGGTGTTCCGCATCTTGCGGAATAGCAAAGTAAGCATAGCCTTTTTATCCTTCCGTCAAAGCGTTATCTGATAACTATTTCGTCTCCTACATTGAGCCCCGATTTGATCTCGGACTGCGAGACCGTTTTGAGCCCTATCTCGACCGGGACTGCGACTTTTTCATCGTTCTTGAGGACATAAACGACCTGTTTGCCGTCAACGGTCTTGATAAGGTTGTTGGAGATGACGATAGCGTCCTTGACGCTTTCCTGGATAAGTATGCAGTCTGCAAGCTGGCCTACCGACTCCGGCGGTATATCTTCGGTAAAGCGGACATAGAAGGTATCGGCTGCATAATCTATGCCGGTATCGTCGGCCTTTTCGTGGTCATCGGCGTGCTCGCGCTTATAATCCCGCAGAGCCGAGGGGGTCATAAAGACCTCTCCGCCGTATTCCTGGTCACCGATCTTGACGGTCAGCTTTGTCCCGACGGTGAAAGCAGAGCCGTCTGAGGGCTTGGTCGGGATATAGAAGCCTGTTGTGTCGATAACGGTAGCGATCTTCTGCCCGGTGCTGACACCGTCTCCGACTCTGACATCGGAGATCTGGGAGATAGTCCCGTCAACGGGAGATCTGAGGACAGCATCCTTTTTGCGCTGATAGAGCTTTTCCAGCTCATTGTCGATAAGCTCGACCTCGACTCCTGCGCGATCGATCTCGGCCTGAGTGCCTTTTCTCTGGATGATTATGGAAACACCGAGCTCTGCACGTTTTTTATAGAGCTCCTTTTCGGTTATCTGGTA
>ODAI012824505.1_pt1 | contig 14675 bp, 14 predicted proteins | sample 1539321 | NCBI WGS metagenome assembly ODAI01 (sample SAMN02144231, study PRJEB22623) | gut metagenome | biome: sheep rumen | host: Ovis aries | place: New Zealand
GTGGGGGGGTGTGTGGGGAGAGGGGAGTGGTGGGAGGGATGCCCCTAAATTCCTAAAGGGGATTTCATGGTCGGCATCTTGGCTTCGGTCTCCTGCCATTCCGACTCCTCGTTGCTGTCCTTCAGCAATCCGCCGCCTGCAAAGAGACGGTAGGCATCGGGACATATCTGCATGCAGCGCAGGGAGACGTAGAGGTGGGTGGAGAGAGGCGAGTGGAGGTTCATGGGACCCATGAATCCGCTGTAGTACTGGCGGTCGGTGTGCTCATGGGTGTTGATGAAGCGGAACGTGTCCTCACGCGGCAGGCCACAGACAGCCGGGGTGGGGTGGAGCGCATGGAGCAGATCGCCGATGCGCGACGCATCGGGTAGCGTGAAGGTGAAGTCGCTGCGCAGATGCACCAAATTGGCAGCCCTGACGGTGCGCGGCCCCTCTTCGTGAAAGCTGAGGCGCATGCGGCTCAGGGTGTCGGCTATGTAGGTTGCCACGTAGTGCTGTTCCTGAATGTTCTTTGTTGACCAGCGCATGGTCTCGCCTTCGCCTTGCAGCTCGTCGTCTTGCAGCTGCATGGTGCCGGCCAGTGCGATGGTGCGCCAATCGGAGCCGATGCCCTCCAGCAGAATCTCGGGAGTGGCGGTGAGCCAGTAGTGACCGTTTGGCAAGGCTACGAGCGCAACGAACAGACGCGGGTAGCGCCGACAAGCCAGCATGAAGAGACGCTTGGGGTCAATCGGGCGGTTGGGACTGAGCGTGGCGCTGCGTGCCAGGACAATCTTCCTGAAAGTGCCAGCCTCCAGCTGAGCGTGGAAGGCGGCGAAATCGGTGGCATAGCGGTCTCTGTGGAGCTGGAAACTGCTGACGGCTTCCTCCACGGTCGCAACCTCCTCGATGGGATGCTCGCTGATGTGGTCGGGCCGGATGAGCAGGATGGGGCAGCTGGGCGAGACTTGAAACGGAGCCACTACGAAGCCGCTGCGCCCGTTGAGCGCTGTGCAGGAATCAAACTGCTCGACATGGCCCTCGGTCTGCACCACCTCGGTGTAGGTCTGTGCAAACGGGAGACGGTAAAGTGCGAAACAACGGTTCATGGCTGACTGTGGTGCAGAATGAAGTTGGTGACTCTGACGCTTGATATGAGTTGGCCTTGGGTGTCCTTGATGTCAACCTGCCACACGTGCAACTTGTGACCACCGTGCAGCAGTCGGGCGAATGCCGTCACCGTGTCGCCTTCGACCACCGCCTTCATGTGACTTCCGCTAACTTCAATGCCTAGGCAGGCACATCCTTCGCAGAGAGAGGCTGAGCCAACACCGGCCACGTTCTCTGCCAGTGCCAGCGATGCGCCGCCGCTCAAGTAGCCGAAAGGTTGCCGGTTGCGCTCATCTACTTTCATGCGGGCCATACATGTATCGTCCTCGGGTGTGGAGATAAACTCCATCCCGAGGGCGGTACTCATGTTAGGTTTCTCTTGTATGATTTTGTTGATTCTGTCTATGTTCATTCCGTTTGCCCTTGAAGCTGGGAACCGCAGCTTCTTTGTCCTTATTTGAACAGTGAATATTCCTTGATTCCCCATGCCAGTGCGCTGGCACCCATGACATCGCGCTCCCTGTCATCGATGGAGGAACGCAACAGTCTGACATGTCCCCTGATGTTGTGGAACAAGTGCTCGTCGAAAGCTTTCTCTACAGCGTCGAACAGCCAGTGTCCGGCATTGGCAATACCTCCTGTGAAGATGATGGCCTCAGGGTTGAGCAGCGTAGCATAGGCTGCAATGGCATTGCCCAGTCTCTCACCAGTGAAACGGAACACCTCAATAGCCATCTTGTCACCTTTTTCGCAGCAGTCCACGATGGTGCGTGGAGATAGTTCTTCGAGTGAGCGCATGAGCGAAGGTTCGTCTGATGCTGCCATCAGTTCTTGTGCCGTTGCGATGATTCCTTTTTCTGCACAATAGGCCTCCAGACAACCTTTGCGTCCGCATCCACAGTCACGCCCGTTGTGCCTAATGCAGGCGTGGCCTATTTCTCCTGCGAATCCGTTCACGCCGAAATGGACCTCGCCATTAGAGAAAATACAGCTGCCGATGCCATGTCCTAACGTGATGATGATAAAGTTCTTCATGCCGTGTGCGCTGCCGTAAGTGTGTTCGCCGAGTGCGGTCACATGGCCATCGTTAGCCACTGCTACGGCAATACCCATTCTGTCGCGCAACAGGGCGGCCAGAGGAATAGTGCCTTTCCATGGCAGGTTGGGTGGATTTTCGATGCATCCCGTGAGGAAATTGGCACTTGGTGCGCTCACACCAATAGACCGAATCTTATCGTAGCCTCCATTTTCTTCGGTGAGCATGATGATTCTTTCGCTCAGCGTGGTAACAAAGTCATTCACGTTAGAATATTCGTTTGTCGGAAAATTGTCACGAGCCAGAATGTTGCCTCGAATATCGACGATGGCGAATGTCGTTCGCTTCACGCTGATATCGACTCCAACTACCCGGCTTTTTATATTCTGTTCCATGGCTTATCGTATCTTCTTTATGTTGAGTGCGTTTACTTGAACAGGGAATATTCCTTCACGCTCCAAGCCAAAGCACTGGCTCCGAGCACGTTTCGCTCATCGTCTTTCAGCGTTGAGTACATGAATTTCACCTTGTTCGCTATGTTATGGAATACGTGTTCCTCAAAAGACTGATTAGTCGGTTCCAACAGCCATTTGCCGGCTTTCGATATGCCACCTGTCAGGATGATAGCTTCAGGATCGAACACCGAGGCATAGTTGGCCAGTCCGATACCGAGGATGAATCCTGTGCGACGATAGACCTCAATGGCCTGTTCGTCGCCCTGATGACAACATTCGGTAATGAATTCCGGCGTTAGGTTGGCTCTTCCGCGAAGTAGAGATGGTTGGTTGCTCTCTTCCAGCACTTCGTGAGCAGTCTGTATGATACCATTGGATCCACAATATGCTTCTAAGCACCCTCGTCCGCCGCAGGAACATTCCCGTCCTTCGGGGAATATACAACAGTGACCAATCTCTCCTGCAAAGCCTTCGCTTCCCAAATGTACATGACCATTGGAGAACATACAGCTACCGAATCCGAGTCCCAAGGTGATGAAGATGAAGTCCTTCATGCCGTGAGCACATCCGTAGGTCGACTCGCCGAGGGCTTTCACATGAGCGTCGTTGGCCACGGCAACAGCCAGTCCCAGCCGGTCTCTGATAAGGGCCGAAAGCTGAATCTCACCTTTCCAGGGCAGATTGCCTGAATGCTCAATATTGCCTGTCATGTAGTTGGCACTTGGCGCACTGATGCCCATCGATCTGATGTCCTCATATTGGCCATTAGCCAGAATCAACTCAACTACGTGGTCGCACAGTGCAGAAATGTAAGCATTGACGTTTTCATAGTCACCTGTCTTGAAACTGTTCTTTGCAATGATGTTGCCTCTCACGTCCACAATAGCGTAGGTAGTTGTTTCATAGCCTATGTCTACTCCTACAACTCTTGTCTTGATTGTACTCTTAATCATGTTCTCTGCTTGGGTTTGCGTAGATTTTAGGTGGGACAAAAATAGCAAATAAATCTATATTGACCAAAAGTTTATTGATATTTTTTGTTGATTTCAACTTTATTTCTTAAATTTGTCGGCGTTTTGATAGAAAAGAAACTGAAAACGAATCGATTTTTTTATTATTCACATTAATTTATAATAATCAAAGTTATGAGAAAGCTTTTTTTAGTATTTGTGGCCGCATGTGCCATGAGTTTCGCTTCGTGTGGCAACAAGTCGGCTCAGACGGAGGCAACGGTTGACGAGACTGAGAACGTCATCGCAAACGCAACGGAAGAACTGGCAGCTCAGTTGGAAGCTGGCGACGTAAACAAATTCCAGGAGGCACTGACTGCCGCACAGGCCAAGGTTGCCGAGTTGCTGGAGAACAATCCCGAACAGGCTCAGCAGTATCTGGAGACTGTTCAGAACTACCTGAAAGAGAATGCCGAGAAGGTGAAGAGTCTTGTAGGCGACAACCAGATTGTAAGCACCACTGTGAATACACTCGTCGAAACTCCCGCTTCCAGCATCATCAACAATCTGAAGAGCGTTGTAGGAACCACTCAGGATGCAGCCGAGGTTGCCGCACAGAATGCACAGGATCAGGTGGATGTTGCCAAGCAGGCCGCTCAGGATCAGGTGGACGCTGCCAAGCAGGCTGCTCAGGATCAGGTGGACGCTGCCAAGCAGGCTGCTCAAGACAAGGCCAACGAGGCCAAACAAGCTGCTGCCGACAAGGTGAACAGTGCTGCCAACAAAGTGAACGAGAAAGTGAACGAAGGAGCAGACAAACTTCTCAAGGGTGCAGGTCTGAAATAAAGATTCACTGAACAAAACGGGGCCTTCGTTGAACGGATTTGCCCCGTTTTCTCTTTCTGCGTACCTTTGTCATCGACAATAGACATATTATTATTTAAATAAAAAAGGAAAAACGATGAAGAAGGTATGGATATACATGATGCTATGTGCATCATTCTCTCTCACTCAGAGTTGTTCGTCCGACGATACCGAATCAGTATTGGAGGAATCGATGAAGAACAGTGCTACACTGACGGCCACCTCTTTCGACAGCGACGTGGAGTCTTTCGACATTGGTATTGATACATCTTCGCTTACTGAATCAGAGACAGTGCCTGCCAGTGACGAGGACTATGTGGAGAACACCACGTTCACAAAGTCAGTAAGCATTGTTTTCAGCGAGAGCGGAGCCACATGGGAGGGCGATGTGAATGATTCAGACCTCACGGTCACTGCTACGGGCAGTCATGTGGTGGTCAACTCTACAACAGCTGACACCGTGGCCTACAACATCAGCGGAACAACCACCGACGGCTCCCTCGTCATCTACAGCGACAGGAAATTCAGTCTGCAACTCAACGGTGTCAGCATAACCAATCCGTCTGGTGCAGCTATCAATGTGCAAGGTAAGAAACGAGTGTTCGTGATACTGGCCAATGGAACGGAGAACACCCTGACCGACGGCTCTGGCTATTCCGATGCCAAGGCTTGCTTCTTCAGCAAAGGACAGCTCATCTTCAGCGGCAGTGGCCGTTTGAACGTCTATGCCCATAACAAGGCAGCCATCCGCAGTAGCGACTATGTGGTGGTCCGCCCCAATACCAATATCTACGTGGAGTCGACTGCGGGAAACGGCATCAAGGGCGACGAGTCGCTCAGCATCTATGGTGGCGTGGTCAATGTGAAGGTGACGGCCAACGGCTCGAAAGGTCTTTCAAGTGATGGACATGTAAACATCAGCGGGGGCCGTACAACGGCTATTGTGACAGGTTCCTCAGTCTATGACAGTGATGAGGCCGACATCTCAGGCTCTGCCTGCGTTAAGGCCGACTCGACCTTCACCATTACCAACGGTGCACTCTATGTGAAGAACACCGGTACCGGAGGCAAAGGCATCAGTGTCGATATGCAGGCCAACTTCAATGGCGGAACGACGGCGGTGATTACAACAGGTGCTACATATAAATATAGTAGTACGCTCGACTCCAAAGCCAAAGGCATCAAGGCAGACGGCGACATCGTCGTGAGTGGGGGAACGCTGAAAGTCCGAACTACTGGAAGCTCAGGTTCAGAAGGAATAGAGAGCAAGAGTATCATGACTATCAGTGGCGGCAACGTTCAGTCTTACGCTTATGACGATGCTATCAATACAGCCAGTCACCTCTACGTTCAGGGTGGAACGGTCTTTGCCTATAGTGCCAACAACGACGGAATCGACACCAACGGCAATTTCTATCTGCAGGGTGGCAATACCGTGGCCTATGGATCCAGATCGCCTGAATGTGGAATCGATGCTAACGAGGAGGGAGGATATACTGTCTACTTCACAGGCGGCAACCTCTTTGCCATTGGTGGAGGCAACTCTGTTCCGAGCAATAGTAGCTCTACTCAGGGTTATGTCACGGTCTCAGGCAGCGTGTCGAAAGGCAGCGTTGCGGCACTCTTCACCGAAGACGATAACCTTCTGGCCAGCTTTTCACTACCGGCCAGTTTCAGCAACGGCTCGATGCTGTTCACAGCCAACGGCATGACGGCAGGCAACAGCTATATTCTGTCAGTAGGCGAAACGTCGACAACGGTCTCGGCCCAACAGTTTGGCTCGTCTGTCATGGGTGGCGGCGGCAACATGGGCGGCGGCATGGGCGGCGGCATGGGCGGTCGCAGATAACGTGAAACTTATTTACCAACAAAAAAAACGAATAGAAATGAAAACAAATCTTTTTATCGCCACAGCTTTCCTGACATGTGTCACGACGGCAAGTGCCGTCGATGACAACACAGTCGAGATAGTCTACAGCGGGACTACGGCCACGGTCACCGTGGCCAGCAACATCAGCAGCTATGTCACCGTCAAGAGCGGCACGTCATCTCATGTGCAGCTCGTGCAAGACGAGTCGTTTGCAGGAGTCGATGCTACGGTCGACAATCCTGACGGTGAGATTATCTATAGCCTCTCTGGCTCATCGTCTGATGGCGAGTTCTATATGGAAGGTGCTTTCAAGGCTACTGTTGAACTGAATGGTCTCACGCTGACCAACCCCAGTGGGCCGGCCATCAACATCCAGAACGGAAAGCGCATTGAGGTGAGTGCCAAGAAAGGCTCCACCAACACCTTGACCGACGGTGCCAACGAAGACTACAACGGATGTCTCCACTGCAAAGGACACACCAAGCTGAAAGGAAAGGGAGTGCTCAACATCGTAGGCAACTCGCGTCACGCAGTCTACAGCAAGGAGTATCTGGAGATAAAGAACCTGACACTCAACATCACCTCAGCAGTAAAAGATGCCATCCACTGTAAGGAGTACTTCCTCATGGAAAGTGGAACGGTGAGCATCAGCGGAGCTGGCGACGATGGCATTCAGGTGGAACTGGACGGAACCACTTCGACAGGTGCCACAACAGAGCATGAAGACGAAGACACGGGTAACTTCTACATGACAGGCGGCACGCTGACCATCGCAAACTATAAGGGTAAGGCCATTAAGGCCGACGGTACCATCACCTATAGTGGCGGCACTCAGAACTTCAATACCTCTGACACCGAGACTCTTGCCTCCGTCGAGACACTGCATGCCCAGTTACCCGGTACAGCCGATAGTGCCGTCTACGACCTGAATGGCCGTCGGCTTCCTTCATGTCAGTCGCTCCCTAAAGGGTTCTATCTGGTCAAGAAGAATGGAACATTCGTAAAGAAATTGGTTAAATAAGGTATAAAGGATTGTTACAGGAAGCATGCTGAAACTAAAACACAGCAGTCAAAAGCAAGAAAGTCTGGTCTATCTGGTGCTATGGGCAGCTCTGTTCATGGCACCAGTAATCAGCATGCAGTTCCGACATGCAGAGTCTGATGTCTTTCCTTGGGCTGAACTTCTCGACGTTTGGTTCCAGACAGGTATTCTGCTCGCGGTGTTTCTCATTCACAACTGTTTGCTGGCCCCGATTCTTGTCTACAGTCAGCGCCGGATGCTCTATTTCTCTTCTATACTGGTGCTTACGGGGTGCTTTGTACTCCTGCAGTGCGTCCAACGCCCTGAACAGCGAAACCGCCGGCCTCCCATGGAGCAGATTGACCACAGGCCTCCGATGCCCGACGAGCAGCTTGCTCCCAATGACCGTCCGCCCTTCCACGGAAAGCCCGTCAATCATCCGCCACTCATTTTTGGCCAGCACGACTTTATTGCCACTGTTATGCTTATACTCATGTTAGGCATGAACATCGGCGTGAAACTCTATTTTAAGGAGCGGCTCAACCAGGACCGGCTGGCCAAATTGGAACGTGAGAATCTCCAGCAACAGCTGGAGTATCTGCGCTATCAGGTCAACCCCCATTTCCTCATGAATACGCTGAATAATATCCATGCTCTTGTCGATATTGATGGCGAACGGGCTAAAGAGACCATTGTTGAGCTGTCACGCATCCTGCGCTATGCTCTCTATGAAGGCTCCCGACAGCGTGTACCACTCAGTCGTGATGTGGAGTTCATGCAGGGCTATATCAGTCTCATGCGCCTGCGCTACACAGACAAGGTGAGCATTGAGGTGAACGTTTCCGACAGTCTGCCCGACTGTGAGGTTCCCCCCATGCTGTTCATCACCTTCATTGAGAACGCTTTCAAGCATGGTGTCAGCTATCAGCAGGATTCGTTTATCAGTATTTCCCTACAAGCTATTGGCAATAGGCTCCTCTTTACATGTAGTAATAGCAAGCCGCAGCACCCCAATAAGCATGAGGGACAGGAAGGCGGTGTTGGTCTTCAAAACATAAAGCGTCGACTGCAACTCATCTATGCTGGCAGATACAGGCTTGATATCAGCGACCAAGGGAAAGTCTACAGCGTTGAGATGGAAATACCCACCGTCTTATAAAATATCGGATTCGAAATTCCGTTTATATTATATAATTGTTAACAAGACAGAATTTCGATTTTCTTATGATCAGAGTACTTGCTGTCGACGATGAGCCACTGGCCTTGCAGCAACTCATTGCCTACATCCGTAAGATAGACTTCTTTCAACTTGTGGCGCAGTGCCAGAGCGCACTTGAGGCTCGTGAGGTGATGAACCGCGAGCTGATAGATGCTATCTTCTGCGACATCAATATGCCCGACCTCTCTGGAATGGAGTTCGTGCGAGAGCTTCCCGTGCGGCCGGCCATCGTGTTCACCACAGCCTATAGTGAGTATGCCGTTGAGGGGTATAAAGTAGATGCCGTCGACTATCTGCTCAAGCCTTTTGGTTTTGCCGACTTCCAGCGGGCAGCCCTGAAGGTGCAGAAAGTCTGTACATTACAGCCCCAGCCACTGTCGAAAGAGGAACCTGCCGATGATTCTATTTTTGTGAAGACCGACTACAAGACCCTTCGCGTATCACTCTCCGACATACGATACGTCGAGGGTATGAGCGAGTATCTGAAACTCTATCTCAACAGTCAGCCCAAGCCCATCATCACCCTCCTCTCCATGAAAAAAATGGAAGAATTTCTGCCGCAGAACTTCATGCGCATACATCGTTCCTATATCGTTAACCTTGACGTGGTGAAAGAGGTGAACAAAAACCGGGTCATACTCGCCCCAGCATCTGCTCAGCCATGTAGCACCGACGATGTCTACTTGCCCATAGGCGACAACTACAAGGAACAGTTCAACAATTACCTATCAACAAGACTTCTGGGAAAATAGCTTTAGTAAACAAATAGGAATTTAGAAATCCAAACAACAATCGAAGATGGATATAAAGGTAGAAGAACGTGTGTTTCATTTCAAACAACCAGCCGGCACCTCACGAGGCATTTATCATGAGCGGCGTTCATGGTTGGTCACCATGAAAGAAGGAAATATGGTTGGGGTAGGAGAATGTGCCCCACTGCCAGACCTTAGTTGCGATGCCCTGCCCCCACAGCAATATAAGGAAAAGCTTAGTTTCTTTTGTGATGCAATAGCGCTTACAGGGCGTATTGATTCTGTCGACATGACCGACTATCCATCCATGTACTTCGGAATCGAGACCGCATTTTCCAACATGTACAACACTCCTCTCGATGCTCCTCAGGCCATTCCCATCAACGGGCTGGTGTGGATGGGCAGTTTCGAAGAGATGTTGAGCCGTTTGGAAGAGAAACTGGAACAAGGCTTTCGTTGCGTGAAGCTGAAAGTGGGTGCTATCGACTTTGAACGTGAGTTGGAACTTGTTCGGCGTGTGCGTGAGCGTTTCTCCCCCCGTGAGCTGGAACTTCGTCTTGATGCTAATGGCGGATTTACTCCCGATGAAGCTATTTATAAGTTGGAACTTTTGTCACAATATGCCATTCATTCCATCGAGCAGCCCATCAAGGCGCGTCAGTGGGCGCTCATGGCCGAACTGTGCCGTGATGCACCACTGCCTATTGCACTCGATGAGGAACTTATTGGCATTAACACCCCCGATGCCAAGCGGCAGATGCTGCGCATCATCAAGCCAGCCTACATCGTACTGAAACCTTCGCTTCATGGTGGTATGCATGGTTGTCGTGAATGGATAAATATTGCCAGTGAAGAAGGTATCGGTTCATGGATTACGTCGGCACTTGAGAGCAATATAGGCCTTTACTCTATTGCTCGTTTCTGCCTCTCAGCCTACAATCCTGTTTCCATGCCGCAAGGGCTGGGTACAGGACAGCTTTTCACCGATAATATTCCCATGCCGATAGAGATGCGTGGCGATAAGCTGTGGGTGATGAAATAATGGGCATGACGTTATTCTTTCTAACAGAGTACTATGATGTCTTTAGACGAGTTTCTTAGCGAATGGCGCAACGACAGTCAGCAAATTCTGGTTCACACCAGTGGCTCAACTGGCACTCCGAAACCACTGTGGGTGGAGAAACGACGCATGGAAGCCTCTGCCCGCATCACCTGTGATTTTTTGGGGCTGAGACCGGGAAACACTGCTCTGCTCTGCATGCCACTCGACTATATCGCCGGCAAAATGATGGTGGTACGCTCACTGGTGCGCCAGCTTCGGCTCATCAATGTTGAACCAAGCGGTCATCCTTTGGCAGATATTGGTGAACCAATAGATTTCGCCGCCATGGTGCCGTTGCAGGTCTTCAACAGTCTGCAGGTGGCTGAGGAGCGAGAACGGCTCATGCGTGTGCGTCACCTCATTATAGGTGGAGGAGCTATAGATGAACAAATTGCCCGGCAGCTTCTTGACTTTCCTTATGCTGTATGGAGTACCTATGGCATGACCGAGACTCTTTCGCATATCGCCCTAAGGCGACTAAGCGGCCATGAAGCCAGCGAGTGGTACACTCCGTTTCCTTCTGTTTCTGTCAGTCTGTCAGCCGACGGATGTCTGGTCATCGATGCCCCGGAGGTGAATGATAGTCAGTTGGTTACTACCGATTTGGCTGAGTTACGTCCCGACGGCCGTTTCCGCATCCTCGGCCGTAAGGACAATGTAATCTGTTCAGGCGGCGTGAAGATTCAGATAGAACAGGTTGAGCAGTTGCTCCGTCCTCATGTCAATGTTCCTTTTCTTATTACTAAGCGTAGCGATTTGCGTTTAGGCGAGTGTGTCGTGCTCTTGACTGAATGTAGTCCTGCTGACAGCTTGCGTTCTGTCTGCCAACAGGTGCTACCTCGCTACTGGCAGCCGTGCCACTACATCACTGTCAGCCGCATTCCTCTCACCCCAACAGGAAAGCCCTCAAGGCACGAAGCCCAGCTGTTGGCCGCTTCTACATGAATGGTTCTGTTTAGATGACATTCGCAACGCAAGGACTAATACTAATCTTCGCCGTCTTCGCCGTCGAAGCTGCGGGATCGGGCGGGACCGTTGCTGCCGCCAGCGTATTCGAGGCCGGCGTTGCTGTTGAGGCCGTTGACACTGGTTTGCAACAGCAGATGCTGACGCTGGAGGATTACGGTTTGCAGCTGGGGCTGCTGATAGGTTTTCTTATTCATAGCTGTTCTTTATTTTACTTAATGACTATTTTCTTGCCTTGGTGGATGTACACGCCGCGGACTGTGGGTTGCTTGTCGAGCTTGCGGCCGTCAAGGGTGTACCAGGCGTCGGACACTGCTTCACTCCTTGACTCCTTAGACACGGAAATGATGCCGGTGGACTCGCCGCCGCGCTCGGCTTCGTCGTTTTGCTCGTCAGAGAAGTTGATGACGAAGGCGCGGGCGAGCTGGGTGGGGTCGGTCAGTTCAAAGTATGCCCGGCAGGCACCAATGCTGGGATATTTCGGGCTTTCGGGGTCGGTGAGGTCAGGTTGCGGATAGTATAGAGTGTTGTCAGCGCCCATCAGGAGGGTGCTCTTCTCCTCTGTCGAGTAGGTCCTGGCAGCGTAGCGCCCCAGGAACTGGATTTTGCCATCGCTGCTTGTGAGGTCGTTGAAATCTTTGTTAAGGGTCACGCCGTTGAACACGGGTTCGGTGATGTCGCGGGTGGCGGGGGCTTCGTCATCGTAGCCCTCGGCCTTGTCCCACTTGATGATATACGGTGTGCCAGCGGTGAGGGTGGTGGCCGAAACGAAGTTCAGATAGAGCGTGCCGTCGCTGTCGAAGCGTGTCTTATAGGTCACGCCGTCGCTCTCCTTGTTTTCCACATCCAGCGTCATGGCAGTGGCTCCCTCGAGGGGAGAACCCGCTATAGTCAAGTCGAACGGCAGGCACAGCGTGTTCCACTTGCCGTCCTTGTAGAGTGTGCGCCCGGCAAGCTTGACATTCGTCGTGCTCCCATCGTTCTTTTCTATCAGATCGGAGTTATTTGAACCGTCGTTGTCAATGATGAGAGTGCCGATACTCACAGTCTCGGAGCCTGTTATCTGTGTGCCTTTACTCCGATGCGTCCAAAGCGTGAGTGTGTTATCGCCGACATACGAGGGGATATAGGAGAAGTTCAGTACTACTTCCTCGCCCGCCGGAATATGGGCAATCTGCCCCATGACGGCACTGCCGTTGACGCGCAGCACGAGGTCGCCCGAATAATCGCCCGTGCCGCCGGTGACGGTGGCGGTCACCGTCTGCTCAGAGCCTGTAGAGGATTCGCCGGTGACAGCGAATGAGACGTTTGCCGGGGTGACGTTAGCCGGGATGGGAACGCCGATGGTGAGATTGTCATCGCTGATGACGGCTGTCAGTTTGTAGGCATCGCCGTCGAAGCATTCCTGCCAATCGCTGCTGCCAGTGGGCCGGCTCTTCACCTTGATATAATAGGTGCCGTCGGCCACCGTGCCGGGTATGCTGAGGTCGGTGAGGGTGGCGCTGATATGTTTGTTCCATGTCATCGTCTGGTTCTCCTGGCCGCCAAGCGTCTGCACCACATTGCCGTTGCCGTCCACCAGCTGCACGGTCACGTCGTATGCGTTGTTGCCATAGTTGTAGTTCCATGCGTCGTAGTAGAGGCTGATGCCGGTGAAGGTGCCCGTCTCACCGTCGCGGACGTAAGTCTTGCTGGCCGCAGCTCCGTCGGGAGAGCCAAGCCGCAGACCTTCCAGCGAGAGGCAGTAGTCGGCATTGCCGTCGACGGGCTTCTGTATGCCGATGACGGCGTCCTGCCCGAAGCTGAAGCCGTCGAGCGACGACGAGCCGCCAATGCCCTGCTCGTCGGGATTCAGCACCGATAGCTGGAAGTAGCCGTCGCTGCTGCCGGCCCATCCCCAGTTGATGTGGAAGTAGTCGGCGTTGTCGTACTTGTAGCCGTCGCAGATGAACGAGTGGCCGCCGCCGGTGCTCTGGCCGCCGAGGGCCACGGGCCTACTGGCTTCCAGCTCGCTGTAGATGAGGTCCACCCACGCCGAGTAGCTGTAGTTCTTGCGGTAGCAGTGCTGTATGCCGCCATCGTAGCCGAAGCAGTGCTTCAGCGCGTAGGGGATGGCTTCGCCGTAGGCCGACGAACCGCCGTTGGCGCTCAGCCCGTAGCTCATCTGCAGCGCCGTGCCGCAGTAGAGCATCAGCGTGGCCACAGCCTGTTGCTGTTCCGTTGTTCCAGTGAGATAGCGCTTGCCGGTTTCCGCGTTCACGGGCGTATAGTTGGCTATCATCTTGTCCCAGGCGAAGGTGGTGGCATCAAGGCCGCTGACGGTCAGTTCGTAGGAGTCCTTGTTTTTGTCCTTCGTAGTCGTGGTGTAGCCGTCGATGGCCGTGCAGTCCGTTTTGGGCCACTGGTGATAGTTCATCAACTGTGCCACGGTGGTGGCCACACAGCCCGTCACCGTCCGGGTGCCGTCAATCGTCGGACACAGGTCGTTGTACGGCGTGCTCTGGCTCCAGTTCGTCTGGACGAGCGGCGCGATGGCTGCCATGGCGGCTCGACGTGGCGCCCGCGACCTGTTGTTCACGTCGTCCCCGCTGTTCCCGTTGTTCTGCAGCCAGGCTATTTGCTCGGCATAGCCCTGCAGCCATGCCCGCATGTTGTCGGGCAGGTCGTCGGGGTCGATGCTGCCACTCTCGCCAAAGCCGAGGATAGGCACGGTCTGGTCATCGTTCGAGACGATGACAAAGCCACCGCTGCTCACGTTGAACATGTAGAGACCGCTCACCTGGCCCGCCGACTTCACGGTCGGGGCCGACTTTCTACTGTTGTGGCTCGACACGAACTGCTGTGCCTGTTCCAGTGCCTGTTCCGCTGTCACCTCATCGGCCCAGGCACTCATGCCAACCGCAGCGAAGACCATTGTCATGGCCACCCTTGCTATCAATATCTTTTTCTTCATGTTGTTTTTGGTGTTTCTGGATTGTAGCTGCAAAATTACGCATTGTTCCCGACTAATCCAAATAATTGCCGTTATTTCAGCGTGTCAAAAAGCGTTTTCCTTTTTCTGCGTTTGTGACCGCCGGGGAGTTGCGCTCGGCCCGCAGGGACGCTTGCCTTAGCAAGACCCCCCGACGGCCTGGGGGGGGCATGTCCGAGGGGTTATCTTGCTCCTTCGTCGTAGTCTTCGTCGCTGCCGCCGTAGTCGAAGTAGCCGCCACGGAGGGATTGTACTTCTTCGCCGCTGCCGGCGAGCAGGTGATGCTGATGTTGCAGCACGATGATGCGCTGCTCGGGTTTGATGTATGCTTTCTTGTTCATTGCTTTGTTTCTTTTTGGGGGTCGCTGCGCTCAAAATTA
>ODAI014098603.1_pt1 | contig 14674 bp, 14 predicted proteins | sample 1539321 | NCBI WGS metagenome assembly ODAI01 (sample SAMN02144231, study PRJEB22623) | gut metagenome | biome: sheep rumen | host: Ovis aries | place: New Zealand
GAGGAGGAAGAGAAGAGGAAGGCCGAAGCGGAAGAAAATGCCCGGAATGCGGAGAGAAAGGAAAGTGCTTTTGTCGCAGTGACGATCGGCGACGGACTTACGGAGCTTTTCCGCGGACTTGGAGTAGATGCCGTGATCGAGGGCGGTCAGACAATGAATCCGAGTACGGATGATATGCTTCACGCGATCAAAGAGGCCAACGCAGAGAATGTATATATTCTTCCCAACAACAAGAACATCATCCTTGCAGCGAATCAGGCAAGGGATCTTGTGACGGACTGCAATGTATATGTCGTTCCCACAAAGACTGTACCGCAGGGAATCGCGTCTGTCGTCAATTTTGTGCCCGGAAAGGATCCGGAGACGAACTTTGAGGACATGACGGAAGAACTTGCAAATATCAAGAGCGGTGAGGTCACTTACGCGATCCGGGATACCACGATCGACGGGACAGAAATCAAATCCGGCGATATCATGGGCATTGGCGATGATGGGATCCTCGCTGTCGGGGCGGATGTTGAACATGTTGTTCTCCATATGCTGGATAAGATGATCGATGAGGACTCAGAGCTTGTAAGTCTTTATTACGGAGAAAAATACAGTGAAGAAGATGCCTCGGCGCTTGCCGAGATGATCGAGGAAAAGTATCCGGATATTGAGGTCGAAGTAAATTACGGCGGCCAGCCGCTTTACTATGTAATCCTCTCCGTCGAATAAATGATCCTCATCAGTAAAGGATAAATGCTGCTGCCGCACTGGATCTTCGGCTCTGCGGGGTTTTGGGCGTCATTTTTATGATGCCCAGGATTCCGCTGCCGGTCCTTATGCGGCAGCATTCTTTTGCGCCGACCCGTTCGATCGGTCATGGAGATTCCTTATGAAACTTACAGAGATACCCGGAGTGGGACCGAAGACGGAAGCACTCTTTATGAAGCTCGGCATAAATGACTGCGAATCTCTCACGCGGTATTACCCGCTCCACTATGATTCATACAATGAACCTGTTCCGGTCGGAGATGCCCTTGTCGGCACTAAAATTACTGTGAAGGGTACCGTGAAAGGCGGTGTAAATGTCTTTCCGGCCGGAAATAAAAAGATCGTGAGCTGTGAAATAAGTGACGGCTCCGGCAGCCTCAGACTGGTATGGTACAATGCCCTCTTTATTCGCTCGGTGATAAAAAAGGGAAACACGTATTATTTCAGAGGGATCGTCTCTGTTCGCAGGGGTGTGAAGGTGATGGACCATCCCGAAATCTTTCAGATCGATCAGTATGAGAAACATCAGGGGGCGCTCATTCCGATCTACGGACTGACCAAAGGGCTCTCGAATAACGCGGTCATGAAGGCCGTCCGCGCCGCATTTAAGCTCTGCGGGGCTTCTGATGAGTATCTTCCGGAGCAGATCGTCCGGCATTATGCGCTCATGGACGAGAAGGAAGCATGTGAGAAGATCCATTTTCCGGGAGACCGGGACGATCTTTTCAGGGCAGGGAAGAGGATCGCGTTCGACGAATTCTTCTTTTTTATCCTTGCGCTCAGGATGCTGAAGAGCGAAGAAAAAGATGTTCCTTCGGATTTCCCGATGAAGGTATGCTGGGAGACGGAGGACCTGATCGATGCCCTGCCGTACAGGCTTACAGGGGCGCAGGAGCGAGTCTTCAGAGAAATAGAGGCTGATCTTACAAGCGGAAAGATCATGTCTAGGCTGATCCAGGGAGACGTCGGTTCGGGAAAGACCGTGCTTGCATTTCTGGCGCTTGTCATGGCAGCCCATAACGGGTATCAGGGAGCATTGATGGTGCCGACCGAGGTCCTCGCCCGCCAGCACTATGAGAAGTTCGTCTCTCTGACAGAGAGCATCCCGGAACTTGCTGTGCGCCCGGTCCTTCTGACAGGGTCGCTCAAAGCGGCTGAGAGGCGGAAAGCACTCGGGGAGATCCGTACAGGGGAAGCAAATGTCGTGATCGGGACGCACGCCCTCATACAGGATGCGGTCGGGTATCACGATCTCGCACTTGTCATCACGGATGAGCAGCATCGGTTCGGTGTTTACCAGCGAAGAGCGCTGACGGAGAAGGGCAGAACTCCGCATATGCTTGTCATGTCAGCGACGCCGATTCCCAGGACGCTGGGTGTGATCTACTACGGAGATCTTGATATTTCTCTTGTGGATGAGAGACCGGCAGCAAGGCTCCCGATCAAAAACTGTGTCGTCGATGAATCGTGGAGGGCGAATGCGATGCGCTTTCTTGAGAAGGAACTGCTCGCAGGACATCAGGTCTATGTGGTCTGCCCGATGATCGAAGAAAATGAAGAGATCCATGCGGAAAACGTCATTGACCGGACGAAAGAGCTCAAAAAAATCTTTCCCGACTTTTCGGTCGCCATGCTGCATGGCCGGATGAAGCCGGAGGAAAAGAATCGGATCATGACGTCCTTCGCTGCGGGGGAGATCAGGATCCTTGTCTCTACGACCGTGATCGAGGTCGGTGTCGATGTCCCGAACGCTACGGTCATGATGATTGAAAATGCAGAGCGCTTCGGACTCGCGACCCTCCATCAGCTCCGCGGAAGAGTCGGGCGGGGAAATGCACAGTCCTACTGTATTTTCATGGCCGGTCAGATGACAGAGGAGATCGGGGAACGCCTCTCGGTCCTGAACCGGTCGAACGATGGTTTCCGCATTGCGGAGAAGGATTTTGAGCTCAGGGGGCCGGGTGATCTTCTGGGGATCCGACAGAGCGGAGAAGCGTATTTTAAGGCGGCGGATCCTGTCCGGGACCGGGATATGCTGAAAGCAGCAGGCGAGCTTGCTGCCGTGATCATGCAGGATGACCCGATGCTCACGGGGATGGAATATGCGGTCCTCAGGGAAAAGATCAGAAAATACATCTCAGATTCGCAGGGCTCAGTCATCCTCTGACTGCAAATTGTCCGCTGACCGGATTTCGGCAGATTGAATACTTTTTTTGCTATTTGTGGTCAAATCGACGAAAAACAAAAAAATACTTGCCCTCAAATTGGGTATTTTGCTATAATAATCTCGTAATATCGGTTATTTCAAGGCAAAGAGGCGGGGATGAATATAGGGGTAATTGCACATAACAGCAAGAAGACTCTGATCGAGGATTTTTGTATCGCTTATAAGGGTATTCTGTCAAAACATGACATCTATGCTACCGGGACGACTGGCAGGAGAATCGAAGAAGTGACAAGCCTGCATGTTCGTAAATTCCTACCGGGTTCGATCGGAGGGGACAAGCAGTTCACCGAGATGATCGAGCGCAATGCGATGGATCTGGTGATCTTTTTCTAAAATCCGAATATGATCGACAGTAAGGACCCGGATGTAATGACAGTCGTCATGGCATGCGACCGCAACAATATTCCGATCGCGACAAATATCGGGTCTGCGGAAGTCATGATCCTCGGTCTCGGCAGAGGAGACCTTGACTGGAGGCTCAATGTAAAGAGCAGTGATATAGTATGAGAGTGATTGCCGGAACAGCCCGTTCCATGCCTCTTCGAACGGTGAAGGGGATGGATATACGGCCTACTACAGACAGAACAAAAGAGACACTGTTCAATATCCTGATGCCGAGGATACCGAACTGCAGGTTCCTCGATCTGTTCGCGGGAAGCGGATCCATCGGCATTGAAGCTCTGAGCAGAGGAGCCAGTGAGGCTGTTTTCGTTGAGAACACCAGGGCACATCAGGCGCTTATCCTTGAAAATCTCGAGTTCACGAAGCTTGCAGACAGGGCGCGCATTGAGAAAGGGGATGTGAATACGGTCCTCTCACGGCTCGAAGGAGGAGAACCCTTCGATGTCATTTTCATGGATCCGCCGTTCAATCACGGACTGGAAAAATCGGCGCTTGAGCTCCTTAGTCCCCTGCATCTTCTGGCAGAGGACGGCGTTATTGTGGTCGAGGCTTCCCCTAAAACAGATTTCTCTTATCTTTCTGAGTACGGGTACAGAAAAATAAAGGAAAGAAAATACTCCATGAGTCAGCACATCTTTCTCGTGAGAGATAATGTATGATGCTTTTCGTCTTCATTTATTAACGGCATGTAAGGAGCAGACAGTATGCGGAGAGCAGTATATCCGGGTTCTTTTGACCCGGTAACCTATGGCCATCTTGATATAATACGGAGAGCAGCGTCGATTTTTGATGAGGTCGTGATTGGTGTTCTGCGCAATTCACAAAAAACTCCGTTGTTTTCCGTAGAAGAACGTGTTAAGATACTTAAGGAAGTGACTACAGATATTCCGAATGTAGTCGTTCGTTCATTTGAGGGTCTTTCCGTGAATTTTGTGCGTGACTGTGACGCGCAGGTCATCATCCGCGGCTTAAGAGCTATGACGGATTTTGAGAATGAACTGCACATGGCACAGACGAATAAAGTCCTCATGCCGGAAATTGACACAATGTTTCTGGTGACGAGTCTTAATTACGCATATTTGAGCTCGACGACCGTCAGGGAGCTTGCCTCGTTCAAATCGGATGTATCCGCTTTTGCACCGCCTGCGGTCGTAAAGGCGCTGAACGAGAAGTTTTCCTTGTAGAGGCTTGGAGAATGAGCTGTAAGAACGGAGTACATGGTAAGGAAATATAATTCAGTTACAAGGAGAAGGAATCATGGCCAGCAGAATTGAGCAGATTATTGAAGAAATTGAGGAGTATGTAGACAGCTGCAGGTTCCAGCCGCTGTCAACGACGAAGATCGTTGTGAACAAGGAGGAACTCGAGGAGCTTCTGAGGGAGCTGAGACTGAAGACTCCGGATGAGATCAAGCGATATCAGAAAATCATTTCCAATAAGGACGCGATTCTTGCGGATGCGCAGGCTAAGGCAGACGGGATCATTGCAAGCGCCGAGACGAGAGCAAAAGAGCTTGTCAGCCAGCACGAGGTCATGCAGCAGGCTTACGCACAGGCCAACGAGACCATCAGCAGAGCCAATCAGCAGGCAGCGGGAATCCTTGATTCCGCTACACAGGATGCCAATAACATCCGGCTTTCTGCGCTGACCTACACCGATGACATGCTTGCGAATATTGAGAATATGGCAGGCATGACGATCCAGGATGCGGGAATGAAGTATAAGGCCTTCATCGATTCTCTTCAGAACGCATATGATACTGTCAGACAGAATCGTCAGGAATTGTCCCCGCAGACCGCTCAGTCCGCAGAAACGTCTTTATATGATGAAGATGATTATGATGACGGCCTGGATGAGGATGATGAGGAATAATTATCGTCTCTGACGCAGAATTCTCTTTTGTCTTGTACATGAGATGAATGCGCAGGAACAAATAGATCTCTGACACCGGCATGGAGCCTGTGCCGGAGATTAAACGCTCCGCGAGGATGCGCACGCGTGCGAACAGGAATCAGAGCCTTTCGGCATCCCCCGTACGCGGCGTGCAAGACTCGCAAGCGACTCTTGACTTTGGATTGAGGAGTGGGGATGTTCTGTGGAGCGTCCCCTCTTTTTATCTATACATTTCGTTCTTCATGAACCAACTATTTTGAAAAGGAGACACTATGGATAATCTTAGACCTGAGAACGTATTTCGGTATTTCAAGGAAATTTCAGATATTCCACGCGGTTCCGGTAACACAGATGCGATCACAGAGTATCTTATTCAGTTCGCGGTCAGCCACGATTTTGATGCGATCGCGGACGAAGTCGGCAATGTGATCATCAAGAAGTCGGCGACAGAGGGCTTCGAGGAGTCGGAGGGCATCATCCTTCAGGGTCATGTCGATATGGTCTGTGCAGCAGTCCCGGAAAGCGATCACGATTTTTTAAATGATCCCATTACCCTTAAAACGGAAGGAGATTATCTCTTCGCGGATGGAACGACGCTCGGCGGAGATGACGGAATCGCAGTGGCGTATATGCTTGCGCTTCTGGATGATGAGGAGATCCCGCACCCGGCGCTTGAGTGCCTGTTCACGGTAGACGAGGAGATCGGCCTTCTGGGCGCAGCAGCGCTGGATCCGGAATTCCTCGACGGACATGTGATGATCAACCTTGATTCCGAAAGCGAGGGCGTTCTCACGGTCGGATGCGCAGGCGGAGTCCGTGTGGATACTACGATCCCCATCGGGAGGGCATCCATCAAGGGAATGCCGCTTCTTATAGAGATCGGTGGACTTCTCTCCGGCCATTCCGGGGAAATGATCCAGAAGGGCAGGATCAACGCGCTGAAGCTCATGGGCAGATTCCTCTTTGAGCTGGATCAGAAGACGGCATTTTCCCTTGTCGATGTAAGCGGTGGAGATAAGGATAACGCTATTCCCGCGGAGGCAAAGGCACATCTGATCGTGGATGAGGATGATCTTGAGACAGCGAAGAAATTTACCAAAGAGTTTGTATCCAAAGTCAAACGCGAATATGCGGGTACAGATGACGGTCTGGTGATCCGTATTGAGAGCGGCCGCACGCACAAGGTCACGGTCATGGATCCGGACAGCCAGGAAAAGGTCATCGCTTTTCTGATGCATGTCCCGAATGGCGTGAGACATATGAGCGGAGTGAACAGCGGACTCGTACAGACATCGACCAATCTCGGAATTGCGAGGACCGGTACAGAGCAGTTCGTGACGACGTCTCTGACCCGAAGCAGCGTGCTCTCCGAGCGGGATGCGCTGGCTCAGGAGATCATCAGTCTCGCAAGACTTCTCGGCGGAGCGGGTTATTTAAAGGAATCCTATCCGGCATGGGAGTACAGGGAAAATTCAAAACTCAGAGAGACGATGGTACGGGTCTACAGCGAGCGTTTCGGGAAAGAGCCGGAAATCTCCATTATCCACGGCGGTCTCGAGTGTGGAATTTTCTATGATAAGATCAAAAATTTCGATGCAGTCTCTATCGGACCGGATATCAAAGACATCCATACACCGAACGAAAAGCTCTCGATCAGCTCTGCTGAGAGGACCTGGGAGTATCTGCTTGACGTTCTGAAAGCACTTAAGTGAGGAGTCCGGTTTCAAAATGGAAATCCAACTGTGGAGAGAGATTCTTCATCCCTATGAACAGGCGGTGAGCGAGATCATTATCAAGTTCGTCTGCCTGAGGGATGAGTTCAGAAAAAACAATATTTATTCTCCTATTGAGAGTGTCACCGGGCGGGTGAAGACAGTTTCCAGTATTCTGGAAAAGATGCAGATGAAGAATATCCCGTTCGAGCATCTGGAAGAGGAGGTCGAGGATATTGCGGGTGTTCGGATCATCTGTCAGTTCGTTGAGGATATTGAACGGGTCGTCGATCTTATCCGGGGACGCTCTGACATGGAGATCCTGGAGAAAAAGGATTATCTCGCCAACAAGAAGAAGAGCGGATACCGCAGCTATCATGTAGTCGTAGGGTATACCGTGGATACGATACACGGACCGAAAAGACTGCAGGTCGAGATCCAGATCCGAACGATGGCGATGAACTTCTGGGCGACGACCGAACATTCTCTTCAGTACAAGTATAAGGGAGAGATCCCGGAGCATGTTTCCACAAGGCTGCAGAAGGCTGCGGACGCGATCTTCAATCTGGACAATGAGATGTCGCAGGTCCGGGCGGAAATCATTGACGCGCAGAACGATATGCAGATCAGGACCGGAATCGTCAAGGAGATCCTTTCGGCGATTGAAAACCTTTACAAAGTCGCAAGTGAACGGGAAGTAAAAAAGGTGCAGGAGGAGTTTTATCGGATCTTCCGTCTGAACAACCTTTATGAACTCAGGCGATTCCAGAAACAGCTGGATATACTGTCTGAAGGCTATCGGGTCCAGTCTGTGGATACGACGCTTTATACATCCTCGGATCAGTAGCATGCAGATTTCAACATTCTAACCCGGGTTTTCCTTTCGAGTCAGAAAGAGAGAATCCGGGTCATTCCATATATGACAACATGGAGGTACCCTTGAATCTTCCGGAACAGTATTTAAAGAAAATGAAGGACCTGCTCGGAACGGAATACGATGACTGGCGTTCTTCAATGGAGGAGCCGACCGTCACAGGCCTGCGTACGAATGACCTGAAGACAGATCCGGGTGAGTTCTTAAATATTCTGGCAAGGTCCGGATTCAGTGACATGCCGGACAGGATCCCGTGGATCCACAACGGTTTCTTTACGAAGGACAGCAGTCTCTACTCAAAGCATCCGCTCTATCAGACCGGCATTTATTATATTCAGGAGCCCTCGGCGATGACGCCGGCGGAGCTCCTTCCCGTCTCAGAGGGCGAATATGTCCTTGATCTGTGCGCTGCTCCGGGAGGAAAGGCATGTCAGCTCCTTCAGAAACTGAACGGAAGAGGTCTTCTGTATGCCAATGATCTGTCTGCAAGCCGTGCCCAGGCGCTCAAAAAGAACCTTGAGATGGCAGGGGCTGTCAACGCATATGTGACAGCGGAGGAACCGGCTGCGCTGGCTTCTCATTTTCCGGGATATTTTGACAAGATCCTTGTGGATGCGCCCTGTTCCGGCGAGGGGATGTTCCGACGGGAACCTTCGATGGCTTCCTTCTGGATGAAGAAAGGGCCGGAGTATTATCAGCCGATCCAGCTTGAGATCCTGAGAAATGCCTGGCGGATGCTGAGACCCGGAGGAATGATGCTCTTTTCCACATGTACATTTTCACCCTTTGAAAATGAAGGAAATGTCGAGCGTCTCCTTGCCGAATTCCCTGATCTTCACCTTGTGGAGATACCGGATCATCCCGGCTTTGCCCGCGGTATCACGCTGCGGACGGAAGAGTGTGTCCGGCTGTATCCTCACAGGCTGCGAGGGGAAGGGCAGTTCGCTGCGCTTTTTCAGAAAGAGGGGAGTTCGGAACTCCGGACGTATAAGGGAACACAGATTTATGAAAAGAACGGAGAGATCTACCTTATTCCGTCAAATGCCGGTCCAGTGCCCGGACTCCGGTATCTCCTGACAGGACTCCATGCAGGGACACGAAAGCGGGAGCGGATCGCCGCTGCACAGGGGCTTGCGCAGGCAATTTCCGGCAGTATGTGGCCAAAAAGCGTAAATCTTTCGTGTACGGATGAGAGAATCTCAAGATACCTTCGGGGTGAGACGATCTTCTGCGGGCCATCGGAGATCATGGAAGGCGGACCCTGTCCGCTGCTTTCCCCTGAGCTCACCGAGGCGCAGACAGGTCTGCAGCTCCGCGATTCTTCGGATGACAGACTGCACCGGGAACAAAGGGACGCTGCAGGAAGGAAGAAAGCCCGTCGGGGAAAAGGGAAGGTCATAAATTCCGGGGACAGAAATCCTGCTGCAGAGCCGGGCAGGAAGAGGAACGGAGCGGAATTCGGCGGAATGGATCTTCGGGAAATCCTGATCCTTGCGGACGGGTTCCCGGTCGGCTTTGCGGATCCCGGCGTGAACGGGATGTTAAAGAACCGGAGAAATCCGGGATGGAGGACTTAATGCGAAATTTGAAGAAAGAGCTCGATCAGTGCAGCGCAGTCATTTTTGACCTCGACGGGACCCTGATCGATTCCATGGGCATGTGGCATGAGATCGATGTGGAGTATCTTATGCGTTTTGGAATTGAAGTGCCCGAAGACCTGCAGAAGGAACTGGAGGGCCTCACGTATACAGATGTCGCCCGGTATTTCAAGGACAGATTCCATATTCCCGATTCGATCAGTGAGATTGGAGACGCATGGCTTCAAATGGCAGGGGAAAAATACCGAAATACGATCCCGCTGAAGCCCGGCGTCAGGGAGTTCCTTGCCGAAGTGAAATCGAGAAATCATAAGACCGCGATCGCGTCCAGCAATCACCTTCAGCTCATCGAAGATATCCTGAGGATCCATGGGATCTATGATTATATTGACGCGATCACGACCTGCGACGACGTCGGGCTGGGAAAACCGGATCCGGAGGTCTATACGGTCACGGCCGGAAAACTCGGGATCGATCCGGGCGCCTGTCTGGTATTTGAAGATATCCCTGTAGGCATTCAGGCGGGAAAGGCTGCCGGAATGCGTGTGATCGCCGTCGAAGATACCTACTCGGAGCACATGCGGGAGGAAAAAGCCCGTCTGGCAGACGGCTATATCACGGATTTCCGTGAGCTGCTGTGAGGGCGGCTGGCACGAAGGAAGTTTTTCGTGCAAGTCCTGCGAAACTGTGATAGAATAGCGAGTCAGAAAGCTCTTATTCTTCATCACTCAATACTCGCGACTTTAGCCGTGAGATACGCGCGCAAAGTGTAACTTGGAAAGCTTTACAGGTTTCCCGGATCAGGGGAAGGGCCTGCAATACGGAGGCAGATATGAAAAAAGCGTCAAAAGGCGAATACGGCTATTTTCGATACGAGAGAAAGAGAAGGGCTCTTATGACCTTTATTCTTCTCCTGATTCCGGTGACGCTTTTTCTGATCGGTTTTTTCATTTTCGGAACAGAGAAAAATATCCTTCTGATTTTTTCCATGGTCATGGTCATTCCCTTCGCTATGGGAGTCACCGGGACGGTCGCGGTCTTTCTTCAGAAATCGATCCCGGAGGATGTCTATCTGAGGATCCGTGAGCACGAGGGAAGCCTTACCATGGCTTATGAGCTCTATGTCACGAATGAAAAGGCCAGCACGATGCTCGATGCCACGGCGATCTGCGGAAAAAATCTCGTCGCCTATGTTTCCAATGAGAAGGCGGATACGGCTTTCACGCAGGATTACATCAAACGTACCATGCGGACGGCAGGATACGGGATGGATGTAAAGCTCATGAAAAATCTCGATAAATTTATCGAGCGCATGGACAGTTTGAATGAGCATGCCGAATCCCTGCGGGAGGACATAGCATTTACTCCGGATTCTCAGTACCCGGATTACACTCGTGAGCAGATGGTCTGGCTGACGCTTACGCAGATCTCACTGTGAGCCGTATGAGAGCAGCAGACCGGTAACCGAACATGAAAGAGTTCCGAATAAAGAAGAACGAAGCGGGACAGCGCTTCGACAAGTATCTTGCAAAGCTCCTGCCCTGCGCTCCGAAGAGTTTTCTCTACAGGATGCTGAGGAAAAAGAATATTGTCCTGAACGACGGAAAGGCGCAGGGCCCGGAAATTATCCGGGAGGGCGATCTTGTCCGTCTCTTTCTGGCGGACGACACGTTTGACAAGTTCAGAGAGCATCCTCGTGCGGATATTTCGCTCTCTCCGGAAAATGAAAGACTTAAGGCCGCTCTGCGGCCTGTATTCGATACCCCGGTCTTCGCTGATCATGATATCATGCTCATAAATAAACCCCGGGGCATTCTGTCTCAGAAGGCCGGAAAGGATGACGTCAGTCTGAATGAATTCCTGATCCGCTGGTGGGTGGAATCCGGGATCGGCACAGAGGAGGATACTCGCACATTCCGGCCGGCTGTCATGAACAGGCTGGACCGGAATACCACCGGGATCGTACTCTGTGGGTTATCTCTTCCCGGAGAGCAGTTCCTCGCGGAAATATTGAGAGACCGATCTGCGAAGAAGGTCTACCGAACGCTGGTCTTCGGCTGTCCGGAGGATGGGGTTTTCACCGCCTGGCACACGCCATCCGGAAAGGACGGCCTGGTAAGGATCAGTGACACCCGGACTCAGGGGGCTTCTCAGATCCGGACCGGGATCAGGACGATCGCCCGGCGGGACGGGATGGCTTATCTTGAGATAGATCTCCTGACCGGGAAAAAGCATCAGATCCGTGCCCATCTCGCTCATCTCGGGTTCCCCGTAGCGGGGGATGAGAAATATGGTCTGAGGGAAAAGAACCGGGAGCTTCGCAGAAGATTCGGGATCAGATCTCAGCTTCTGCATGCGTACGGTTTTTCATTTCCGGACCGGGCAGAGGGACGCTTTGCATATCTGGCCGGCAGGAGCTTTACGGCTCCGCTGCCGGATTTCTTCAATACTGTACTTAAGGAATCAGGGCTTGCGCCTGAAGGTGAATGATGGAAAATAATAAACAAAATTTCTGGAAGGAAGTCGGTTCCTACATCGTCATGATCGCCGCCGTTTTTGTGGTCGTGCTCTTTGTGAACAATTTTCTTCTGATCAATGCGAGAATCCCGTCTTCTTCGATGGAAGAAACGATCATGATGAATGACAGGATCTTCGGGAACCGTCTGTCTTATCATTCAGAAGATCCGAAGCGTTTCGACATCGTCATATTCCGCTATCCGGATGATCCGTCGACACTGTTTATCAAACGGATCATCGGTCTTCCCGGAGAGACGATAGAGATCCGCAGCGGGAAAGTATATATAGACGGGTCTGCGGAACCGCTTGACGATTCGTTCTGCAAGGAAGAACCTCGGGGAGATTTCGGGCCGTTCACGGTCCCGGAAGGCTGTTATTTTATGATGGGGGACAACCGAAATAACAGCAACGACTCACGCTTCTGGCATAATAAGTATGTGGCAAAGGATGCGATCCTCGGGAAGGCAGTCCTTCGGTACTGGCCGTTCTCAAAGTTCGGGACGGTCAAATAGATGGGGACATGGAGTACAAGAGGTCTCAGAGGCTCGGGACTGGAAGATCTGATCAATTATACGATCGAGAGCCTGCGGGAGAAGAAGCTGGCGGTCATTCAAAAGGTGCCGACGCCGATCACGCCGATCGAGATCGACAAGCAGACAAGGCATATAACGCTCGCCTACTTCGATCAGAAGAGCACCGTCGATTATGTCGGGGCTGTGCAGGGGATTCCGGTCTGCTTCGACGCGAAAGAGTGTGCGGAAGATACATTTCCGCTTCAGAATATTCATGAGCACCAGGTGAAGTTCATGAAAGATTTCGAGGGGCAGGATGGGATCGCATTTCTTCTTATTTTTTTCAGCAGCCGACATGAATTCTACTACATGACGTTTCGTGAGATGATGAAATTCTGGAACAGATGGGAAGACGGCGGACGGAGAAGCTTTCGGATCACGGAGCTTGATCCCCGGTTCTTCCTTGAGGAAAAGCAGCATCTGCTGCCGATCCTCGACGGGATCCAGAGAGACCTTTCAGACAGAGAGCCGGATACCGCTCCGTAAAAGCCGCGCATGAGCGGCTGCGGGACCGGCATTCGAGGTCATTACGTCAATCATCAGAATTACGTTTTTGGAGGAGGGGGACAGGGAATGATTATAAAGAACAGGGTGATGCATACGCCCGAGGGCATGCGGGATCTCTACGGAAAAAGTCTTCAGGACCGCAGAGCGCTCATGAAGAGGATCCATGACGTGTTCGAATCCTTTGGTTATTCCGATATCGAGACACCGACGATCGAATATTTTGACGTCTTTTCGAGCGATATCGGAACAACACCTTCCAATGAACTCTACAAATTTTTCGACAGGGACGGGAACACGCTTGTTCTCCGCCCGGATTTTACGCCGTCCGTAGCAAGGGCGGCTGCGATGCATTTTGCGGACAGTGATTTTCCCCTGAGACTTTCCTACGAGGGGAGTACGTTCGTGAACTCCGCCGAGTATCAGGGAAGGCTCAAAGAGTCCCGGCAGATGGGTGTGGAGCTCATCGGGGAGGACTCTGCGGAGGCGGATGCTGAGATCATCGCCCTCACATGCAGGATGCTTCTCGCATCAGGCCTTAAGGAATTCCAGGTCAGCGTCGGAGAAGTCAATTTCTATAAAGCGCTGGCAGATAAGTCCGGTCTTGACGAAGAAAGCACGGAGACGGTACGGGAACTCATTTCCAATAAGAATTTCTTCGGCGTCGCGGAAGTCCTGGACGGAACGAAGGCAGCTCCGGAGGTGAAGGAGGCGATGCAGAAGCTTCCTCAGCTCTTCGGATCAGCGGAGATCTTCGATGCAGCGGAGGCATTTGCTCTCGGAAAGCGGGAGAAGAGCGCGGTCGCGCGCCTCAGAAGGATCCATGAGATCCTCTGCGGGAAAGGACTTGACCGATATGTCTCCTTCGATTTCGGCCTGCTCTCAAAATATAATTATTACACCGGAATCATTTTCTCTGCCTTTACCTACGGGACAGGTGAGCCGGTCGCCCGCGGCGGACGCTATGACCTGCTTCTCGGGCACTTCGGACGGGAGAATCCAGCGGTCGGCGTCGGTCTCTATATTGACCAGCTGACGAGCTCGCTAATTCGTCAGGGCATTCCCTATGGCCGTTGACATAAGGAGGTGTGAAATGTCACAGAAAAGATATCTCACGATCGCGCTGACGAAGGGACGGCTTGCCCATGATACGCTCGAGCTCTTTGAGCGGATCGGCGTGAACACGGCCGGCGCGATGGATAAAAAGACAAGGAAACTCATATTCACGAACGAGGAACTCGGACTTCGATTCTTCCTCGCCAAGGGCCCCGATGTCCCGACCTACGTCTATTACGGAGCTGCAGATATCGGGATCGTAGGGCGCGACACGATCATTGAGGAGAACAAAAAACTCTACGAAGTCCTTGATCTGGGGTACGGAAAATGCCGGATGTGCGTCTGCGGACCTGCGTCCGCCCGTAAATATCTGGAGGGCGGAGATCAGATCCGGGTTGCCACAAAATATCCGAATATTGCCAAAGATTATTTTTACCGGAGAAAAAATCAGACGGTCGAGATCATCAAACTGAACGGATCCATAGAGCTCGCTCCGATTGTGGGGCTTGCGGAGGTGATCGTGGATATCGTGGAGACCGGCTCGACCCTGCGTGAGAACGGAC
>ODAI014659567.1_pt1 | contig 14673 bp, 10 predicted proteins | sample 1539321 | NCBI WGS metagenome assembly ODAI01 (sample SAMN02144231, study PRJEB22623) | gut metagenome | biome: sheep rumen | host: Ovis aries | place: New Zealand
CGGCAGTGCTCAACAGTCTGAATGAGGGGGACGTTCTGTTTGTGGATGAGATCCATAGGCTGAACAGGCAGGTGGAGGAGGTCCTGTATCCTGCCATGGAGGATTTCGCGATCGATATCATGATCGGGAAAGGCGCCGCCGCCCGTTCGATCCGTCTGGATCTTCCCCGCTTTACCCTGATCGGTGCAACCACGAGGGCGGGGCTTCTGACAGCGCCGCTCAGGGACCGTTTCGGAGTGATTCATCACCTGGAATATTATACAGAGGAAGAGCTGCAGACGATCGTCCTGCGCTCCGCCAATGTTCTGGGGGTGGAGATCAATGAGCAGGGCGCGCTGGAGATCGCGAAAAGATCCCGCGGGACGCCGAGACTGGCCAACCGCCTGCTGAAGAGAACCCGTGATTATGCCCAGGTCATGCATGACGGGCGAATCACCGATGAGGCGGCCAGAGAGGCCCTTGATTTTCTGGATGTGGATCCGATGGGACTGGACAATCTGGACCGGGAGATTTTGAATACCATGATTGACAAGTTTCAGGGAGGCCCGGTGGGGCTGGATACCCTGGCGGCCGCCATAGGAGAGGATTCCGGAACCATCGAGGATGTCTATGAACCGTATCTGATCAAGAACGGGTTTCTGGTCAGGACGCCGAAGGGACGCGCAGTCACGGATCAGGCCTATCTTCATCTGGGACTGGCAGTTCCGGGCAGCGTATAGCGCGCAGCAGGCAGCAGAATGTAAAGGAGCCTGTCAGGGCGGCAGTTCCGGGCAGCGTATAACGCGCAGCAGGCAGCAGAATGTAAAGGAGCCTGTCAGGGCGGCAGCTCCGGGCATCGTCCGGCGCGCAGGGCAGTTTTAAGTGAATATGGAAGCAGACGGGGAGGTTATATGACCTGACCGGCAGTATAAAGGGGAGTCTGAGAGTGCAGTACAGGGGGCAGCTGATATGGAAAAGAAAAATGTAACGCAGGTAGTCATCGACGGGAAGATCTACAAGCTCGGCGGTTACGAGAGTGAGGAATACCTCCACCAGGTGGCTTCCTATCTGAATAACAAGATCACGGAACTGAAGAGCCTGGACGGTTATCACCGCCTTCCCGCGGCCATGAAAAGCCTGATGCTGGATCTGAATACCGCGGATGATTATTTCAAGGTGAAGAAGCAGGCGGACCGTCTGGAAAATGAAATGTCCGACAAAGACCGGGAACTCTATCAGATCAAGCATGAGCTGGTGTCCCTGCAGGTGAAGCAGGAGGACGCGGCAAAGCAGATTCTGTCCTACAGGGAGGAGATCTCGGATTATCAGAAGCGCATCGTGGAGCTGGAGACCCGGCTGCACCATATGACCAGCGGCGCGGGGATTCCGGCAGGGGATCCCGGAGCGGAGGAAGAGAAGACGGAGGCGGCAGAGACTGCCGTGAAGGCGGAGGCGCCTGCTGAAGACAGTTTTGCAGCTTCTGCACAGCAGGAGAGCTGGACCGAACGCTATTCGCAGGCTGTGACGGAAGGCGCTCAGGAAGAGGAGACGGCACTGCCGTCCGCTTTTTTTGCAGAGAGCGTTTCCGGCAGCAGCCCTGATATCATATCTGACAGCGGCGCGGAGGAAGCGGACGGAGAGATTTCCCTGACAGAAGCAGGGGAAACTGACGGATCCGGCAGGGAAAACGGGAAAGAAGCCGCTGCCGAAAAGCGTGCGTCATGGCCGAACCGGAACAAGGGAAAGAATAAGAAGAGGCGCTGAGTTTGAATCAGAATATTGAACTGCTGTCTCCCGGCGGAAGCCCGGAGGCGATCAGGGCGGCCGTCAATGCGGGAGCGGACGCGGTCTATGCCGGCGGATCCAGGTTCGGCGCCCGGGCCTATGCGGACAATCCGGACGAGAAAGAGCTGATGGAAGCCCTGGATTACTGCCACCTGCACGGGACAAAGCTTTATATTACGGTCAATACCCTGTTAAAGGAACAGGAGCTGACAAAGCAGCTCTATGAGTTTGTCGCTCCGCTCTATGAGCGGGGTGTGGACGCCGTGCTGGTGCAGGATATGGGGGTGTTTCGTTTCCTGAAACGCGAATTTCCCCTTCTTCCCCTGCATGCCAGCACCCAGATGACCATCACGGGCCCGGACGGAGCGAAGCTGCTGGAGGAGATGGGCGCTGCCAGGGCAGTGCTCTCGAGGGAACTGTCGCTGGAGGAAATCAGGCAGATTCACCGCTCCTGCGGGATCGAGCTGGAAACCTTCGTGCATGGAGCCCTGTGTTACTGCTACTCCGGCCAATGTCTGATGAGCAGCATGATCGGAGGCAGGAGCGGAAACCGGGGCAGGTGCGCCCAGCCCTGCAGGCTTCCCTGGAAACTGCTGGAGAATGGGAAAGACAGGAATGAGAAAGACAGGCGGGAGAAATATCTTCTGAGCCTGAAGGATATCTGTACTCTGGATCTGCTTCCGGACCTGTACGATGCCGGCATCACATCCCTGAAAATCGAGGGACGGATGAAGCGGGCAGAGTACGCGGCGGGTGTGACATCCATTTACCGCCGTTATCTGGATTTATACAGGGAGAAGGGACGGGGAGGATACCGGGTCGACCCGGAGGACCTGCGCGCCCTGATGGATCTCTACAACCGGGGCGGCTTCTCTGAAGGATATTATGAGACCAGAAACGGTCCCTCCATGATGTCGATGAACCAGCCGAACCACTGCGGCACGAAGGCTGCCGTCATTCAGGCCGGGGGACGGCTGAAGGCGGAAGAGGATCTTTTCAGCTCTGACAGGCTGGAATACGGGGACAGGGAATTTACTCTGGACCGGGATGTTCCGAAAGGGGATTTTTTCCGGCTGAAGGGGCTGAGGGACGCAAAGGAAGGGCGGGCTGTCATGCGCACGCGCGCCCAGAGACTGCTGGACGGACTGAAAACAGCGTATCTGGATACGGAAGCGAGGATTCCGGTATCAGGGCGCATCTGCCTGCATCCGGACAGACCGCTGTCTCTTACTGTGTGGACCGGGGAAAATGCGGCCTGCGTACAGGTGCAGGGCGCCATTGTGCAGCATGCGCTGAAAAAACCGCTGGATGCGGATACGGTTGAGCGGCAGATCCGGAAGACCGGCGGAACGCCTTATGTATTTGAAAAGCTGGATCTGGAGATGCCGGAGGAAGTCTTCTGCCCTGTCGGGGATCTCAACACCCTGCGGAGGGAAGCACTGGATCTTCTGACTGAACAGATTCTGGCCTCCTGCAGAAGGGAAGCTGTAGAAAGTACGGCTGCTTCCAGTCCGGATACTCTCTCCGGGCCGCAGCAGACGACAGTTTCAGGCGGCAAGGAGGCGCCAGCCGGGCAGCAGCGAATGACAGTCAGCTGCCAGGTCCGCAGTTATGAACAGCTGCTGAAATGCCTTTCCTCTGATCTGGTGAAGGAACTTTACCTGGACTGCGCCATGTTTTCCGATGAGCAGGTCCCCCCGGTGAAAAAAGTCATGGATGCCTGCAGGCAGGCACAGAAAGCAGTTTTTCTCGTACTGCCGCCGATCTGGAGAATCGATACGGAAAAGACCTTTGACCGGCTTTTCCCGCCGCAGACTCTGAGAGCGTACGACGGGATCGTACTGAGAAGCTTCGACCAGCTTAAGAGGCTGAAGGACTGGAACTGCCCGCAGGTGATTGCGGACGCCGGCCTTTACAGCTGGAACAGGGAGGCACGGGAATTCCTCCGCCTGGCAGGCGTGACACGCGATACGCTTCCTTATGAGTGCAGCTTAAAGGAATGGAGGGAGCGGGGGACGCAGGACAGCGAGTGCGTCATTTACGGAAGAATTCCTCTGATGGTCACGGCCCAGTGCCTGAAGAAGAATACATCCGGCTGCACAAAAAAGAGTACCGTGATGACGCTCACGGACCGCATGAAGGCCGCTTTTCCGGTGAGAAATGAGTGCGCCTTCTGCTGCAACATGATCTACAATTCGGTTCCTCTGGAGCTGATCTCTTTTTCACAGGAACTTCTGAAGCTTCCGCTCCGCTCCCTCAGACTCAGCTTTACGACAGAATCGGGCCTGGAGACAGAGCAGGTGCTCAGGGCCGCGGAAGACATGCTGGGACCGCTTCTGGCAAGGGCCCGGGAGAACAGCGGCCTTCAGCAGGCGGGAGCGGACCTGCCTGCAGCTCCGGCAGGGGCGGAGGAGGAAGAAAGCGCTTCGGGAAGCAGGTCAATCGGGCATCGCGGCCTGCCGGAGCAGGTTACGCGGGGACATTACAGGAAAGGGGTGGAATAGCGCTTTGAGTCTGACCAATCTGACCAGTCTGGTTCATACTCTGACCACTGCCGCGCAGTATCTGATTATTGCGCTGATGCTGGTCTATACCATCCAGAGCTACACTGTTTTCCGGCGTCCGGACCCGGAGGCCAGGGAGCGGGTTTTCCTGAGACAGAATCTGTCCATGTTTGCCATTCATTTTCTGGCGTTCGCTTCCATGTTCCTGAACACGATGCAGTTTGACCTTCTGATCTTTTACGGAGCCCAGGTGATCTATCTGCTCTTTACGCTGGTTCTGCTGCGCAATCTGTATCCGAGGGCGTCCAGAAGCCTGATCAATAATATGTGCATGCTGGAGACGGTCGGTTTCATCATGCTGACGCGTCTGTCCTACGACCTTTCGATCCGGCAGTTTCAGATTGCCTGCGCGGGTACGGCGATCGCAGTGCTGATCCCCTTTATTGTACGGAAGCTTCATGTGCTGACCCGGATGACCTGGGCTTATGTTTTTGTCGGAATCGGGCTTCTCGGACTTGTGATGGTTGCCGCCCGTTCCACCAATGGCGCGAAGCTGGCGATTACGGTCGCAGGCTTCAGCTTTCAGCCTTCCGAGTTTGTCAAGATTATCTTTGTCTTTGCCGTGGCAGGGCTTCTTTCGGAGGAGCACAGTTTCCGGAGAGTAGTGACAGCGACGGTGCTTGCCGCGGTGCATGTGCTGATCCTGGTAATTTCTACCGACCTTGGATCCGCACTGATCTTTTTCCTGGCTTATCTGGTTATGCTCTTTGTGGCTACAAGGAACCCCTATCTGGTTCTGATGGGGATTCTGGCCGGAGCGGCAGCTGCGGTCGCGGCTTATTTCCTCTTTGCCCATGTGCGGGTCCGCGTGCAGATCTGGCAGGATCCATTTAAGGACTATGCCGGGACCGGCTATCAGATCTGCCAGTCGCTTTTCGCGATCGTGGCGGGAGGCTGGGTCGGGACGGGACTTGGAAAAGGAAGTCCCGGCGCCATACCTTATGTGCAGGAAGATTTTATGTTCAGCGCCATCCTCGAGGAACTGGGCGGGATCTTCGGAATCTGCCTGATTCTGGTGTGCATGAGTGTTTTCATCATGGTTGTAAACGTCGCCATGCAGCTGAGAAACCGTTTTTACCGGCTGGCGGCGATCGGACTTGGAAGCATGTACGCGATCCAGGTCTTTCTGACGATCGGGGGCGGCATAAAGCTGATCCCCATGACCGGCGTTACGCTTCCGCTGGTCAGCTACGGAGGGAGTTCGGTCCTGAGCACGCTCGCCATGTTCGCGATTGTGCAGGGCCTGTATATGCTCAGAAGCGATGAGGTGAAGGAAAATGCGCCAGAGAAGAGATTCATCCAGCAGAGGACCGGTCCGGATCAGACAGGTCGAGCTTAATGAGCCGCAGCAGCGGTTTTCGCCGGACCGAAGGCACAATACCGAGCTTGTGATTCTCACATATGTTTTCGCGGCCATGTTCCTGCTGCTGATCGGATATCTTGTCTATATCGATGTTTTTATGGCGGACGAGCTTCGGAGCAATCCCAACAATACAAAGAAGGATTCCAGCTCGGCCAATATCATCCGGGGCAATATCGTCACGGAGGACGGCGTGGTCCTGGCAACAACCAATATCGACGGAGACGGAAGGGAGACCCGCTCCTATCCCTATGAGAATATCTTTTCCCATGTGATCGGATATGCCTCCAACGGAAAAGCCGGCCTGGAGGCGGAAGAAAACTACGAACTTCTGACCTCCCACAGCTCGCTGCTTTCCCAGCTGCGTCTGAATGACGACGGCGAAAAGGTGCAGGGAGACAGCATCGTGGTGACTCTGGATGCAAAACTGCAGCAGACGGCTTATTACGCCCTCGGTTCCTACCGGGGCGCGGTCGTGGTCATGGAGCCGGATACCGGCAAGATTCTCGCCATGGTAAGCAAGCCTGACTTCAATCCGAACACGATCTCCGAGGAATGGGAGTCCATGGTCTCGGACGACAGTTCCAGCGCCCTTTTAAACCGTGCGACCCAGGGGCTTTATCCGCCCGGATCCACCTTTAAGATGATTACGGCCCTGGCCTATCTGAGGGAGCATCCTTCCGACTACGATCAGTTTTCCTGGGACTGCCAGGGGTCGCTGACCCAGAACGAGGTCACCATCACCTGCTATAACGGTGAGTGGCACGGGCAGGAGAGCCTCGGGAGCGCATTTGCCAATTCCTGCAACACTGCTTTTGCCGAGATCGGCCTGGAACTGGATAACAAAGAACTCAGGAAAGCGGCGGAGGATTTCCTTTTCAACAATTCCCTGCCTACGGGAATGCCTCATTCCCGGAGCGTATTTTCACTGGATAAAGATTCATCCGTCGGGGAACAGATGACGACGGCGATCGGCCAGGGGGATACGCTGGTGACGCCTCTTCATATGGCCCTTATCACTGCTTCCATCGCCAACGGAGGCGTGATGATGCGGCCTTACTATGTGGATCATGTCGAGACCTATGACGGCGATGTGGTTACGAAGAATGATCCGTCCGTTTATAAAAAAATCCTGACGCCGGACGAAGCCGGGGTCCTGACAGAGTATATGGAATCCACGGTAAACTCCGGGACGGCCTACGCCCTTTACGGAAACGGATACTCCTGCGCGGGGAAGACCGGGTCCGCGGAGTATACGAGAGACGGCGTGACAGGGACGCATTCCTGGTTCTGCGGCTTCGCGGACACAGAGGAACCGGATATTGTGGTCGCTGTGATCGCGGAGGACGGGGGAACCGGATCCTCCACGGCAGTTCCGATCGCGAAGCAGATCTTTGACACTTACTATTACGGATGATTATGTTTTCTGCTGAGCGGCGGGCAGCGGGCAGCTGTTTCTTCTGTATGGCAGGCAGCGGGTAAAGAGAAGAATCTGCGGCAGGCGGAAGGATATTTCGCTTTAAGGTGGATAATTCCAATGGAATGAGTTATACTTTTGACAGTTCAGATTCATGTAACAGTTCAACACACCTGGTGCTGGACAGCTACGGTTTCTATATATAGATTCACTCTAAGCACAGACCAGGAGGGTTTGTAATGATAGAGGCAACGAGCTGTGGCGGAGTGGTGATTTACCGGGGGAAAATCCTGGTTCTTTACAAGAGCTACCGGAACCGGTATGAAGGCTGGGTTCTTCCCAAGGGAACAGTCGAAGACGGAGAACAGTTTTACGAGACGGCCCTCAGGGAAGTCCGGGAAGAGACCGGCGCAAAGGCACAGATAATCCGCTACATCGGCAAGAGTCAGTATTCCTTCAATGTCCCGCAGGATACCGTGGAAAAAGTGGTCCACTGGTATCTGATGCTGGGGGAAAGCTACTACTCGAAGCCGCAGAAAGAAGAATATTTTGTTGATTCGGGATTCTATAAGTATCACGAGGCTTACCATCTGCTCAAATTCTCAAATGAGAAGATGATTCTGGAGAGGGCTTACTCGGAGTATCAGGAACTCAAACGGAGAAATCTCTGGCATCCCGGCATGAGGGAGAAGATCGCTCAGATCTGCGGGGTGCGGGAGCCTGAGACGGAAGAGTGAACCCGGAGCCGCTGACATACCCTTCTGGAGGCTTATAAAGATATGGTTTGGTACGAGGATCTGTATGTCGGCCGGCTGGCGCAGAAGCGCAGGGACAGTCTGATCCGCGGAATTGATTCAGGAAACTGGCCTGCAGGCGTCTGGCTGATCACGGTTCCCGACAATCCGTCCAGACAGCTGGAACTGTATTCTGCGGGAGAACTGAAGAATGATTATACCAGGGAGCATTGTCTTCTGATCGTCGGGCTCGCGCTCACAAAGGCGGAGGCGGAGGCCCTGCTGGAGCGGATCGTGCAGGATGCATACAGCGACCGAGGGGATGCGGATATCCGGGCCTGGCTGTCGGCGGAACATCCCCGCAGAAACAGTTAAAGGCCGTATCCGGGTCCGGCTGCCCCGGAGCATCCCCGCAGAAACAGTTAAAGGCTGTATCCGGGCCGGCTGCCGGCGGAGCATCTCCGCAGAAACAGTTAAAGGGCGTATCGGTCCGGCTTCCGGCGGAGCATCTCCGCAGAAACAGTTAAAGGGCGTATCGGGCCGGCTGCCGGCGGAACGTCTGTACAGAAGCATTCAAAGGCCGGAGAGCGGAGAGAATGAGGGGAATACCGGACAGTCTATGATCCATATAGTATTGACGATATTAAAGATTATAGGAATCGTAATCCTCGTTCTTCTGGGGATTCTGGTCAGTCTTCTTCTGATCGTGCTCTTTGTGCCGCTCAGATACAGGATCACCGTGAAAAAGGAGGAGGAGCCGCTCAGCGCAGACATTTCGGTCAGCTGGTTTCTGCGAATGGTCAGGCTGCATTGCCGCTACTGTGAGAAAAAGGCGGAGGCAACGGTTCGGATTCTGAGGTTTACCCTGAAGTCATTCTCCTTCCCCTCCGGGGAAAAAAGCAGCGGGAAAAAGGATGAGAAGACCGCCGGTGAAGCTGCCGGAGCTGAGATCCCGGAGCCTGTGGAGGTGTCTTCCGGGAGCGTTGCGAATAAAGGGCCGGAGGAAAAAAGCGGAGAAGGCGGGGATGCGCCTTCCGGAAAAGAAAGCGGAGAAGACGCCGGAAAAGCTGCTTCAGAGGAATCCGGAGAAGTCGGGGATGCGCCTGCCGGAGAAGAAAGCGGAGAAGCCGGCGGTGAGCCTGCCGGAGAGAAATCCGGAGATGAGGGCAGGGAAAAAGCCGCGGACAAGAGCCCGGGAAGGGATGAGAAAAAGAACAGAACAGGACCGGAAAAACGGAATGGCCGCATGGACAGGATTCGCGAGATCCTGGGCAGCCTGCCTGAGCGGATGCTGGACGGGATCGAGCGTCTGGCCGACCTGCTGCTGAAGCTTGTCAATCTGCCCATGGATGTCTATAACCGGACAGATGACACAGCCGCACGCATCACTAGAAAGCTGGATGACCTGGACCGGAAACTGAAACCATTTTTCAGTACGGAAGCCGGGCATGTGCTGGGAAGGATGATGTCCCATCTGCGTTATCTCTGGAAGGGCTACAGGCTGCGCAGCGTAAAAGGATATGTGAGATTCGGCACAGGCAGTCCGGATACAACAGGCGAACTATGCGGGCTGATCTATCTGCTTCTTCCGGTCTGCGCAGACCGGTACCTGGTGGATCCTCAGTTTTATGAGAAAATTTTCCGGACAGATACGGATATAAAAGGTGTGATCCGGCTGTACCGGCTGCTTGTCGTGGCGGTCAGACTCCTCCTGGATAAAGAGTTCCGGATTCTGATAAGGAAGATCCGGCACAGATAAAGCAGGGCAGGAGAACCGCAGCCGTTTTACAAGAGGATATAGCATTACAAAGGAGAGACAAGATGGCAGAACATTTCCAGAATACCGCAGAGGCTCTGTTTAAGGGGATGGAAAACTTTGTAACCACGAAGACAGTGGTCGGCGAAGCGGTTTATGTGGGAGATACCATAATCCTGCCGCTGGTTGATGTCACCTTCGGCATGGCGGCCAGCGCGCGCAATGAGAAGGACCGCTGCAACGGTGGAGGCGGAATGGGCGGAAAGATCAGCCCCAGTGCGCTTCTGATCATTAAGGACGGTACAACGCGCCTTGTAAATATCCGCAATCAGGACAGTGTGTCCAGACTCATCGACATGGCTCCGGATCTGATCAACCGTTTTATGCCGGGTGCAGGGAGCGGGACAAGCAGCGAGGAAGAGAGCGCCATGAAGGAGGCGGCAAACAAAGAGGAGACTTTCTGAGCGGGAAGCGGAGCCGGAGGCTCAGCGGTCATCCGGCGGCGGCTGCTGTACTCGCAGGAATGTAATACCGCATGATACAGATGGTAAGGCGCCAGACTGGGGAAGCATTTCAGCTGCCCTGTGTCTGTCTGCCCTGATACAGTTCATGAAATGGCTGTCCATGGAGTCATGGCGGCCATTTTCGGTCTCCGGGGAAGCAGCAGGGTTATGGCAGCTGTTTTTCAGCTCCAGGGAAGCAGCAGGGTTATGGCAGCTGTTTTTCAGCTCCGGGAAAATCATGAATTCATGCCAGCTGATTCCGGTTATTATACAGCAAAAAAGACCTGCCGCATGAATGACATGCAGCAGGTCTTATTCTCTGTCCGACCGCTTAAGCACGCTCGACTCTGCCTGATCTGAGGCATGAGGTACAAACGTAGATCTTCTTGCTTTCGCCGTTCACCTTGCAGCTAACATGCTTGATGTTGGACTTCCACATATGATTGCTTCTTCTGTGGGAGTGGCTGACATTGTTTCCGAAGTGAGCACCTTTGTCACAAATTGCACATCTGGCCATCCTGAGCACCTCCTTATACTTTTGTACCCGCGATTCGTCGCAGCTCAAACGACCATCCATGCAGCGGGATAACATACAATATATTGATACGGTTCTGATTATTTTACAAAACCGCGACTCTAGTATTCTAACAGAACAAACAATCCTTTGCAATACCGAATCTCAAATTTTTTTATGCCCTCAGAAAGATGTTTGCATTTCATCATACATCTGCTAAAATGGGAAAGACTATGGAGTGGCCCGGCTGTATTGCGGGCTAATTCATGAAGGAGGAGAGAATGAGCGTACGCATGAACAATAAACTTGGTTCGATCGTGATAGATTCGAATGTGGTTGCTACTTACGCGGGTTCTGTCGCGGTGGAATGCTTCGGGATCGTAGGTATGGCGAGCGTGAATATGAAAGACGGGTTCGTGAAGCTTCTCGGCCGCGAAAACCTTGGCCGCGGGATTCATGTGAGCATGCATGACAACAGGATTGCGCTGGATTTCCATGTGATTGTCTCCTACGGCGTCAGTATCTCTGCTGTTGCCGAGAATCTGGTCAGCAGTGTGAAATACAAGATGGAGGCCTTCACGGGCATGGAAGTGGAGCGGATTAATATCTTCGTTGAAGGTGTGAAAGTAATCGATTGAAGCGGAGGATATTGCTTTGAGTTCGAATTCGATAGATGCACAGCTCATGGCCCGCATGTTTCAGGCGGGAGCCAGGAATCTTGAGGCAAAAAAAGAGTGGATCAATGAGCTGAACGTGTTTCCGGTTCCGGATGGGGATACCGGGACGAACATGACCCTGACGATCATGTCAGCGGCGGAAGAACTGAAGAACCTGGAGAATGTAAGCCTGGAGTCCGTTTCCAAGGCCATCTCATCGGGATCACTGCGCGGCGCGAGAGGCAACTCGGGCGTTATTCTGTCCCAGCTTTTCCGCGGATGCAGCAAGGTCTGGCGCAATGAGCCGGAGATCAACGCGGAGAATACGGTGCGGGCTTTCCAGAAGGCTGTAGAGACCGCCTACAAGGCTGTCATGAAGCCGAAGGAAGGGACGATTCTGACCGTTGCCAAGGGCGGAGCCGAGAAAGTCCGCGAGCTGGTGGAGAAGGATCCGGAGATCAGCATCGAGGACCTGCTCCGTCAGACGATCGATTATATGGAGATTGTCCTGAACCAGACACCGGAGATGCTGCCGGTTCTGAAGGAGGCCGGGGTGGTCGATTCCGGCGGACAGGGACTTGTCCAGATCATGAAGGGCTGCCTGAACGGTTTTCTTGGAATTGAGGAAGAGGAAGCCGAGGAAGTACCGGAGGTTGTCTATGCCTACTACGCGGAATTTATCGTGAAGTCCGCCCAGCACATCTCCAAGGAGGACCGGCTGAAATTCGTCGCCTTCCTCGAATCAATGGGCGGAGATATCGCCGCGGAGCGCTGTGAACAGGGTCTGAAATGCCATGTGCGCACGAACGACCCGGGTGCTGCGCTGTCAAAAGCGCTGGAGTACGGCGTCCTGTCCAGAATCCATGTCTCCAACAATGAGGAGAGACCGGAGCACAGGCTCCATCTCTTTGAGGAGGAGGAGCTGCAGAAGATCATGCAGGATCCCGAAGCGGACAGCGAGGAGGAAGAGGCCGCGGAGGCGCCTGTTTCCATGATGGCCCATAAGGATGTAGGGTTCATCGCTGTCTCGACGGGCGACGGGCTCGGAAGCATTTTCCGGGAACTGGGGGCGGACTGCCTGATCGAAGGCGGACAGACCATGAATCCCTCGACCCAGGACATCCTGACCGCGATCGATAAGGTGAACGCGGATACTGTATTTATTCTGCCCAACAATAAGAATATTATCCTCGCGGCGGAGCAGGCACAGAACCTTACACACGAGAAGAAGATTGTCGTCATTCCGACAAGAACCATCCCGCAGGGGATCGCCGCCCTGGTCAACTACATGCCTGAGAAGTCGCCGGCCGAGAACGAAGCGGCCATGCGCGAGGAGATTTACGGCGTCAAAACCGTGGAACTGACCTATGCGGTCAGGGATACGAAGATCGAGGATAAGACGATTCACTCCGGTGATATCATGGGAGTGGGGGACAGCGGGATCCTTGCAGTCGGCACCGACATAGAAGAGACGGCCATGGATTCCCTGAGCCATATGATTGAGGATGATTCGGAGCTGATTTCGGTCTATTTCGGCAGGGAGATCAGCCAGGAGGATGCGGACAGGCTTGCAGACCGGATCCGGGAGGCTTTTCCGGGCTGCGAGGTGGAAGTGAATTCCGGAGGCCAGCCGATTTACTACTACATTCTTTCCGTGGAATAAACGCAGGAACAGAAAAGAGCATACGTTCAGGGGCCATCCGGTACTGCCGGATGGCCTTTCGTCAGCGCGGCCGGGGCGGTCGCAGAAGCAGTGCTGCTTCGACGGCAGTTCACGCCGCAGAACCGTCATTCGCGGCTGCTGAGCCGGCGTCCAGTTTTTTAATCAGGAGGGAACATGCAGGAAACGTCACCCGTAACAGTGATCAAAGGAATCGGGCCGAAATCCGCCCTGAATTTTGAGAAAGCCGGAATCCGGACTGTGGGCGACCTGATTCATTATTATCCCCGATCCTATGACCGTTATGAAGCAGCTGCCGGTCTGAGCGGACTGACAGCGGCCGACGAGGGGCGGGTGATTGCCGTGGAGGGACGGATTGAGAGGGAACTGAGCGTCCGTTTCTTAAGTTCCATCAAACTGACAACAGGGAAGATCATCGCCGGCGACGGATCTGTCGATGTGACCTGGTACAACATGCCTTATCTCCGCACGCAGCTGAAGCCCGGGACCGTCTATATTTTCAGGGGAACGATCCGCCTGAAGGGAAAAAGGATCTTCCTTCAGCAGCCGAAGGTCTATGATCTCTTTGACTATGCCGCCCTGCGGAAAAACCTCCAGCCGGTCTATCCGCTGGTGAAGGGGCTGACAGAAAACGCCCTGAGGAAGGCCCTTCAGAATGTGTTTTACGGCCCGGACCATATCGACCTGTCGGAGGACTGCCTGCCTGCTGAGATGCTGGAAAGGTATGATCTGCAGGACCTAAAGGGAGCAGTGCGGACCATTCATTTTCCGCAGGATGAGGAGACGCTGAAAAGAGCACGGAAAAGGCTGGTCTTCGATGAGTTCTTTTTCTTTATCCTGATGCTGAAGCAGATGCGCGCGGCACGGACAGGCCGGAGGCATGATTACCGGATCGAGGCAAAAGCTGAGACGCAGACGCTCCTCAGCGCGCTTCCCTATCAGCTGACCGGGGCGCAGAAGCGGGCATGGGAGACGATTTCCGGAGAACTGGCCGGGGAAAAGCTGATGGCCCGCCTGATTCAGGGAGATGTGGGTTCCGGAAAGACGATCCTTGCCTTCCTTGCCATGATCCAGACAGCCGCGAACGGCATGCAGTCGGCGCTGATGGTTCCTACAGAAGTCCTTGCAAGACAGCACCAGCAGGCATTTGACAGTCTGTGCGAAAATGCGGGGCTGCCTTACCGGGCCCTTCTTCTCACAGGCTCCCTGAAAGCATCTGAAAAGAAAAAAGGATACAGTAAGGCCGCTTCGGGGGAAAGTCCTGTCATCATCGGGACCCATGCCCTGATCCAGGAGAAGCTAAGCTTTCGCAGTCTTGCCCTTGTAATCACGGATGAACAGCACCGTTTCGGCGTCCAGCAGAGGGAGAGCCTGGAGAAGAAGGGAGAAGCGGCGGAAGGATCCTCCGGAGGGACAGGGACACCCCACACCCTGGTCATGAGCGCGACCCCGATTCCGCGCACCCTGGCAGTCATTCTCTACGGAGATCTGGACGTGTCCGTTCTGGATGAGCTTCCGGCAGGGCGTCTTCCGGTCAAAAACGCGGTCGTCGACAGCTCCTGGAGGCCCAGGGCATGGAGGTTTATCGCAGAGCAGGTCCGGCAGGGCCATCAGGCCTATGTAATCTGCCCCATGGTGGAAGGATCCGATGAGATAGAAGCGGAGAATGTGATCGAGTATACCGCCATGCTGCGGGAGGAACTCCAGCAGTATCTGCAGGCCCC
>ODAI013994661.1_pt1 | contig 14671 bp, 12 predicted proteins | sample 1539321 | NCBI WGS metagenome assembly ODAI01 (sample SAMN02144231, study PRJEB22623) | gut metagenome | biome: sheep rumen | host: Ovis aries | place: New Zealand
ATTTTTGACAGCATACGCATCTTATTAAAGAATTCTATAAGTATTAAGGAGGAATTTACTATGGCATTAGTTACAAGTACCGAAATGTTCAGAAAGGCTTATGAAGGAAAGTATGCTATCGGCGCTTTCAATATCAACAATATGGAGATCATCCAGGGCGTTACACGCGGCGCTGCAAAGATGAATTCGGCTGTTATTTTACAGTGCTCAAAGAGTGCGCTTAAATATGCGGGTCCCAAGTACCTTTACGGTATGGTGCAGGCTGCTATCGAGGAAACGGGCATTGACATCGCACTGCATTTAGACCATGGCCCCGACCTTGAAACAGTTAAGCTTTGTGTTGAAAACGGCTTTACATCCGTAATGTTTGACGGTTCTCACTTTGAATATGATGAAAACGTAGCAAAAACAAAAGAAGTTGTTGAGTATGCTCATGCAAACGGCGTTGTTGTTGAGGCAGAACTCGGCAAGCTTGCAGGCGTTGAGGACGAAGTTAAGGTAGATGCAAAGAACGCTACTTACACAGACCCCGATCAGGCTGTTGATTTTGTTCAGAAAACAGGTGTTGACTCACTTGCTATCGCTATCGGCACAAGCCACGGCGCATACAAGTTCAAGGGCGAAGCAAAGCTTGATTTTGACCGCCTTCAGGTGATCACAAAGAAGCTTGACGAAGCAGGCTTCCACAAATTCCCCATCGTTTTGCACGGTGCATCCAGCGTTGACCCTGCTGTTATCGAACTTTGCAATAAGTACGGCGGCGCATTGAAGGGTGCAAGCGGTATTCCCTATGATATGTTAAGAAAGGCTGCAAGTCTCGGCGTATGTAAGATAAATATGGATACAGATATCCGCCTTGCAATGACAGCAGGTATCAGACAGGAATTCTCAAACAAGCCCGAAGCTTTTGACCCACGCGGTTATCTCGGTGTTGCAAGAGATATGATTCAGGAACTTGTTGAAAACAAGATCGCAAATGTCCTCGGTTCAAAGGATTCTATGAAATAAAAAGCAAAATAATAAAGAAAAAACAAAGAAGCGCTTGCTGAAGGCGCTTCTTTGTTTTTTTATGATTATAATATTTAATCGTATTGTCCCAATTTTTGCACTTCATCCACGGGTCCGCCGCATAAATCGGCGAATTCTTTGCTTAAAGGCTTGTCTATCCTTGTGGAGTTGTTAAAAGTTTTTTTGTTTGAAGCGCTGAATGTGTACCATATTGTTCCGTCGCGATCATAAAAGTTTATTTGGTACCTGTCCCATGGTTCTTTGCTCTGGCAGGCAAATCTGGTATTATTTGCCGCAAAACTGAATTCGGGTTCTGTGCCTCTGCGCATGGTATAATTACCCGTAGCTATCTTTTCGCGTATCAGAAGATCTGCAATCTCTCTGCTTGAACAGCGTATTTCGTTGTCATCAACATAAATATAAAGGTGGTTGTAATTTTCCTGATAATCGTTGGATGATGTGTTGGTATTGCCGCCATACCATACATTGCTGTAGTCTACCACTTCGCCTGCCGCCATTGACATGAGTACCATGTTTGCGAGAGTTTTGGCGTTGTTGCAGTCTGCGAGGTTGTTTGCTTTTTGAATGTAACCCAGTACTTTCGGTATCATTATGGAAACAAGTACTATAATTATAGCAATAACAACTATCAGCTCTACTAAACTGAATCCGCTTTCGCTTTTGGTCTTGTTTTTGGTATTATAGAAAAGAAGATGTAAGTTTTTTATCATAATATCACTTTCCTAATATAAGATAAACGATTGCTTTATTTTATAGTAAGACATTTAAAAATGTCACAGACAGTCAAAAAGGTAGTTATTATCAATTCACACAAGTTAGATTGTGATCGAGGAGAAAAAACTTGTTTTTTCTTCCTTTACTATAAAACATTATAACAAAGGGAAATAAGAAAATCAATGCACAAAATTCACAAAAATTCACAAAAATTTAAAAAAATGTTAAAATTTTGGTCATTTTTGCGTCTGCAAATTAGCAATTAAGCAAAACCTTAAAATATCGGAAGAAAATTGTAAATATTGCTTGACTTTTGTCTGAAGTTATGTATATAATAAAGTAATATTTTTTACACAAATCAATAATAAAATGGAAAACAAAAAGGAAGATGTGTATTTTTTTATATACATCTTTTGTCTTTAATTACAGAAAAGGAGCAGAGAAAAATGGCATTTTATTACAGCGAACCATCCCATACGTTCAGTGAATATCTTTTGGTACCGGGCTATTCTTCATCGCAGCATACACCTCAAAACACAAGCCTGCGTACACCTGTTGTAAAATTTAGAAAGGGACAGGAGGACTCACCTCTTTATATGAATATACCGCTTGTTTCGGCTATCATGCAGTCCGTTTCGGATGACAAGATGGCTATCGCGCTTGCAAAAGAGGGCGGCATTTCCTTTATTTACGGCTCACAGAGTGTGGAAAGCCAGGCAGAGATGGTAAAGCGTGTTAAAAGCCATAAGGCAGGTTTTGTTGTGAGTGACTCAAACATCCGCCCTGACCAGACTTTGCAGGATATACTTGATCTTAAAGAAAAAAGCGGTCATGCTACAGTTGCGGTTACCGAAGACGGCACATCGCAGGGCAAGCTTGTGGGTATCGTTACCAGCCGTGACTACAGAATAAGCCGTATGGACAGGGCAACAAAGGTATCCGAGTTTATGACACCCATTGAAAAGGTCATCTATGCGGAAGAGGGTACAACACTTAAAGAAGCAAACAATATCATCTGGGATAACAAACTCAATGCACTGCCTATCGTAAGCAAGGATGGCAGACTTGTTGCTTTTGTTTTCCGCAAGGACTATGACTCACACAAGGAAAATCCGCTTGAACTTCTTGATGTTCACAAGCGTTATATAGTTGGCGCAGGTATCAACACACGCGATTATGCGGAGCGCGTGCCCGCACTTGTTGAGGCAGGCGCAGATGTACTTTGCATCGACTCCTCCGAGGGCTTCTCCGAATGGCAGAAACTCACTATTGATTGGATAAGAGAGCACTATGGTGACAGTGTTAAGGTAGGCGCAGGCAATGTTGTTGACAGAGACGGCTTCCGTTTCCTTGCAGAATCGGGCGCGGACTTTGTTAAGGTAGGTATAGGCGGCGGTTCTATCTGTATCACCCGTGAAACAAAGGGTATCGGCCGCGGTCAGGCAACAGCCGTTATCGAGGTCGCTGCCGCAAGAGACGAATATTTCCGTGAAACAGGCGTTTATGTGCCTATCTGCGCAGACGGCGGTATAGTTCACGATTACCATATCACACTTGCACTTGCAATGGGCTGTGATTTCTGTATGCTCGGCCGCTATTTCTCACGCTTTGAGGAAAGCCCGACAAACAAGGTCATTGTAAACGGCAATTATATGAAAGAATATTGGGGCGAGGGCTCCGCGCGTGCAAGAAACTGGCAGCGCTACGATACGGGCGGCGACAAGAAGCTTTCGTTTGAGGAGGGCGTTGACAGCTATGTACCTTATGCGGGCTATCTTCACGACAACCTTGCGGTTACACTTGCAAAAGTTAAGCATACAATGTGCAACTGCGGTGCTTTGAACATACCCGAACTTCAGGAAAAGGCAAAGCTTACGCTTGTTTCTTCCGTAAGTATCATAGAGGGCGGCGCACACGATGTTGTGCTTAAAGACCAAAATATCACACCCGTAAAATAACTGCAATTAAGCCGTTTCGACAAAATATGTCGGGGCGGCTTTTTTATGTCCCTCGTTTTCGGTGTGCCGCAAAGTCTGTGAAAAGTCGGAATTGTTAAATATGCCTGCATAACTGTCTATATCGGCGGAAATTTTGTTAATATGTTTTCTTGAAATAAAGTGCTGTCTTGTGCTAAAATGTATTTTGGAATTTTTGAAATTTTTTGTATTTTATTTAAAGGAAAAGAGAGATATTATGAAAACAAAACGTGAAGATATCAGAAACATTGCTATTATTGCGCACGTTGACCATGGCAAAACAACACTTGTGGACGAGCTTTTGAAGCAGAGCGGTACTTTCCGTTCAAACCAGGTCATCCGCGAGAGAGTTATGGACAGCGGCGATATTGAGCGTGAGAGAGGTATAACCATACTTTCAAAGAACACATCGGTTTATTATGAACATACAAAAATAAATATCGTTGATACTCCCGGTCATGCCGATTTCGGCGGCGAGGTAGAGCGTGTACTTAAAATGGTAAACGGCGTTGTGCTTGTTGTTGATGCTTACGAGGGCGCTATGCCCCAGACAAAGTTCGTTTTGAGAAATGCACTTGCGCTTGGCCTGCCCGTTGTTGTCTGCGTTAACAAGATAGACCGTCCCGAGGCACGTCCCGACGAGGTAGTTGACGAGATACTTGAACTTTTTATGGAGCTTGACGCTACGGATGAACAGCTTGACAGTCCCTTTGTTTTTGCATCCGCAAAGCTTGGCAAAGCTGCACTCGATCCTGCCGAAGCTCTTGATGCACCCGATATGAAACCGCTTTTCGATACCATTATCGAGCATATCCCCGCACCCGAGGGCGACCCCGAAGCACCTTTGCAGATGCTTGTTACCACTATCGACTATAACGAATATGTCGGCAAAATAGGTATCGGCAAGATAGAAAACGGCTCAATAAAGGTAAATGACGAGGTTGCTATCGTAAATATACACGACCCCGAAAAGCTTGACAAGATACGTGTTACAAAGCTTTACGAATACGAGGGTCTTGAAAGAATAGAGGTAAACAGTGCAACTATCGGCTCTATCGTTGCTGTGAGCGGTATGCCCGACATACATATCGGCGATACCATTGCGGCAGTGGATAACCCCGTTGCTATTGAAGTTAACAAGATAAGCGAACCTACGCTTGCTATGACATTCTGCGTTAACGACAGCCCGTTTGCGGGTCAGGAGGGCAAGTTTGTTACAAGCCGTCATCTCCGCGACAGACTTATGAAAGAGCTTAACACAGACGTCAGCCTTAAAGTTGAGGAGACAGATGTTGCCGAGGCGTTCAAGGTAAGCGGCAGAGGAGAACTCCACCTTTCCATACTTATCGAAACTATGCGCCGTGAGGGCTATGAATTCCAGGTGTCACGTCCCGAGGTACTTTATAAGGAGGAAAACGGCAAACGCCTTGAACCTATGGAACTTGCTACTATTGATGTACCCGAACAGTATGTGGGCGCAGTTATCGAAAAACTCGGCACACGCCGCGGCGAAATGGTGAATATGCAGCCCTCAAACGGCGGCTATACACGTCTTGAATTCAATATTCCCGCACGCGGTCTTATCGGTTACAGAAACGAATTCTTGACCGATACACACGGCGACGGTATCATAAATACGATATTCAACGGCTATGAGCCTTACAAGGGCGAAATAATCAGCCGTCCGCAGGGCTCTCTCGTTGCTTTTGAAACGGGTGAAGCCGTTACCTACGGTCTGTTCAACGCACAGGAGCGCGGCGATCTCTTTATAGGCGCAGGTACAAAGGTATACTGCGGTATGGTTGTCGGCAGAAATGCAAGAACAGGCGATATGGAAGTTAATGTCTGCAAGAAAAAGCAGCTTACAAATACCCGTGCTTCGGGCTCGGATGATGCTCTTAAACTTACACCGCATATCGTGATGAGCCTTGAACAGTGCATCGACTTTATTACGGATGATGAACTTGTTGAGGTAACACCCGAAAATCTGCGTATAAGAAAAAAGCTTCTTGACCCCGTTGCAAGAAGAAAAGCCGCAAGATGCTGATTTGAATAAAAAATCTTTGGGAGACATAGGCATGACCTTTGTCTCCTGTTTTTTTTATGATCATTTTGAATGTGGTCGTGTGAATTCAAAAAAAAGATTTTTTCATACCCCCTCGAATCGTTCCCCGTTACTTTTCAATTTTATTACAAAATCATTCTGTTATTGCAAAGCCGAAAGATTTTATATATAATAGAAAAGTGGAATTTTGGGCTTTTGCCCTATATATATCCATAATTGGAGGAATTTATTTGACTAAAAAAGAGAAAAAGGGCGGCTTTGTCAAGCAGGCGGCTATACTTGCGGCGGCAAGTCTTTTGGTGCGCGTGCTGGGCTTTTTGTATCGTCTGCCGCTTACAGATATGATAGGCAACGAGGGCAACGGCATTTACTCGGCGGGTTTTTATCTTTACAATATGTTTCTGATAATGAGTTCTGCGGGTCTGCCTGTGGCTATCAGCCGCATGGTGGCGGAAAGGCTTGCTCTCGGCGAATACCAAAATGCAAAAAAAGTGTTCAGGGTATCTATGACAACGGCTTCTGCGCTTGGCTTTATCTGTATGATGATAATGCTTATTTTTGCGGGCAGTTTTTGCCGCATCATAAAAAGTGAGAGAAGTTTTTACTGCATACTTACGCTTGCGCCGACGGTTTTCATAGTTTCGATAATGGCTGTTTACCGCGGCTACTTCCAGGGCTTTGGGACAACGGTGCCTACGGCGGTATCGCAGCTTATAGAGCAGGTATTCAATGCCGCTTTCAGTGTTATAATGGCATGGTATCTGATGAAAGTGATGTCGGGCGACAAAATAGCCTGGGGTGCCGCAGGCGGTACGGCAGGTACGGGCATAGGCGCTTTTGCGGGGCTTGTTACGCTTGCCGTGGCTTTTGTGGCCACGCGGAAAGTGCGGCAGAAACGCTTCGCGGAAGACAAGGGCGGATATGCCATAGCAACGGGCGGACAGATACTCAGAAGTCTGCTTAAAATTGCAATTCCCGTTATCACGGGCACGGCTATATTTTCAATGACAAACCTTATTGATATGGCTATGGTAAAGGACAGGCTTGCGGCTATCGGTACTTACACGGATAAGGAGATGGATGCGCTCTATGGCCTGCTTACGGGTAAATACGTTACTCTGACCACCTTGCCCGTGTCCATATCAACGGCTATCGCAACAGCCGTTATACCGAGCATAGCGACAAGTGTTGCGCTTAAAGACAAGAAAAATGTACAGATAAAGGTCGATACCGCACTGCGCCTCACAATGATGGTGTCGATACCTGCGGCAGTGGGTCTGGGTGTTCTCGGCGATCAGATACTGATGATGCTTTTCCCGCGTTTTCCCGAGGGCGGCACATTGCTGCGTGTGGGTGCGTTAAGTGTTATCTTCCTTGCTTTGAGCCAGATATCGACAGGTGTTTTGCAGGGCGTGGGCAAAGTAAATGCGCCTGCGGTCAATGCACTTTGGGGCAGTATCGCAAAAATCCCCGTCAACTACTTCCTTATCGCAATACCGCAGATAAATGTTGTGGGCGCGGTAATAAGTACAACTGTCTGCTATATGATAGCAAGCCTGCTTAATTTCAGGGCTTTGGTCAAGGCGACGGGCGTGCGCCCCGACTATGTGGGCATGCTTGTGAAACCCACTGCCGCAAGCCTTATAATGGGCGTTGTATGCTGGGGTTCGTATGAGATACTTTACACCATCCACCCGAGCAATACCATTGCAACACTTTTGTCGGTGTTCTTTGCGATGTTCGGCTATGTTGTGGGTATGATAACAGTAAAGGGTTTTGTAAGAGAGGATCTTGCAATGATACCTATGGGCGGCAGGCTGATAAAGCTGCTTGAAAAGATAAAAAGAATATAAAAAAGGGGCTCTTTGCGGATGCGGAGAGCTTTTTTGCGGTCATTATTATTACCAATTTGGTACGCATATTTTTGTGCAATTTTTTTGCCGTACAAAAAAGGAAAACGGAGTCTTTTTGGCGAAATTGTATTTATACAAAAGGACGAGTTTCACTTGTCCTAAGAATAGGAGTTGAGATTATGCGTTACACATTTATTGGCAAAGGTCTTGATTTGACCGAGAATTTCCAGAACAAGATCACGGCGAAGCTTAACAGGATTTCTAAACTTATTCCCGAAGATGCAGAGGCGGTGGTTAAATTAAGCGTAATCAAGCTTGACAACACCGCAGAGGTAACGGTTAAGCTGCCAAGACAGCGTATTTTGCGTGCAGAAGTGACTACAAACGATATGATGGCATCTATCGACGAAGTAGTTGATATCCTTGAAAGCCAGATGGTTAAATATAAATCAAGGCTTAAAGACAAGGCAAAGAGCAATCCCGGCTTCATTGAAGAACTTAATGCATTCGGCAGTGATGATGTTGAGGATGAAAGCATCGACATTATCCGCACAAAGAAATTTACCGTTAAGCCGATGGATGCGGAAGAGGCTGTTATGGAAATGGAACTTCTGGGACATAATTTCTTTGTATTCCGCAGTGCCGAAACAGATGAGGTCGCTGTTGTTTACAGAAGAAAAGACGGAAAATACGGTCTTATCGAACCCGAGTTCTGATTTGCCAAAAATTTTACTTATCTTTAAATTTACGGGCTGCTTTGGCAGCCCTTTTTTAGCGCCTTAAATGCCGCCGTGCGTGAAAACGGAAACAAAAACGGAAACAAAAACGGATTTTTAAAAATTTTTCGTGCATTTTTTTCTGCTTTGTGATATAATTAATAAGTTAAACGATAATTTCGTGCTATTTGCAAAAGGAGAGGCAATATGTATACAGGCGAAAGTGTTGATATAGTTGTTATCGGCGGCGGTCATGCGGGCTGTGAAGCGGCTTTGGCGGCGGCACGCATGGGCTTGAAGACGATGATGTTTACAATAAATCTGGACAGCATAGGCATGATGCCCTGCAATCCGAATATCGGCGGCAGCTCAAAGGGGCATCTTGTGCGTGAGATAGATGCGCTGGGCGGCGAAATGGGCAGGAATATAGACAAGACGTATATACAGTCGCGTATGCTGAATATGGGCAAAGGTCCGGCGGTGTATTCTTTAAGGGCACAGGCAGACAAGCAGAACTATCACAGGGAGATGAAGCGCACGCTTGAAAACACGGATAACCTTATTATCCGTCAGGGCGAGGTAGTGGATATCCTTGTTGATGATGACAAAAACATAACGGGTGTTGTGAGCGAGTCGGGAGCAATGCACAGCTGTAAAGCAGTTGTCATCTGTACGGGTACTTATTTAAAGGCGCGCTGCCTTTACGGCGATACCATTATACAGAGCGGCCCGAACGGTCTGCGCCCGTCGAACAATCTGAGCGCCTGCCTTGAAAAACTCGGCATAAAGCTTTATCGTTTCAAAACGGGTACGCCTGCGCGCGTGGATAAGCGCACGGTGGATTTCAGCAAAATGCAGGAGCAGAAAGGCGATGAAAAGCTTGTGCCTTTCAGTTTTGAGAACACTCCCGAGGATATTGCAAGGGAGCAGATAAGCTGTTATCTTACATACACAAACAGCGAAACACACGATATAATACGTGCAAATCTTCACCGTTCGCCGCTTTACAGCGGTGTTATCGAGGGTACGGGTCCAAGATACTGTCCGTCTATCGAGGATAAGGTGGTGCGTTTTGCGGATAAGGAAAGACATCAGATATTTGTAGAGCCCGAGGGCGAGGATACCAACGAGCTGTATATCAGCGGTATGAGCTCATCCCTGCCCGAAGATGTGCAGGTGGCTATGTACCGCACTTTGCCCGGTATGGAAAACTGCCGTATCATGCGCACGGCGTATGCTATCGAGTATGACTGCATAAACGGCGCACAGCTGAAGCTTTCGCTGGAGTTCAAGGATATACACGGTCTTTTCAGTGCAGGACAGTTCAACGGTACTTCGGGTTATGAGGAAGCTGCGGCGCAGGGGCTTATGGGCGGCATAAATGCGGCAAAATACTGCAAAGGCGAACCGCCGCTTATCCTTGACAGAAGCCAGGCTTATATAGGCGTGCTTATTGATGATATAATCACGAAAGAGAGTAAAGAACCGTATCGAATGATGACTTCGCGTGCGGAATACCGTTTGCTTTTAAGACAGGACAATGCAGACCTGCGCCTTACCGACATAGGGTATAAAACAGGGCTGATAAGCGAGGACAGATATGCGCATTTCAAAGAAAAACGCGCTATGATAGAGGCGGAGATAAAGCGTGTAAAGAAGATAAACCTTGCACCGACCGAAGAAGTGAATGCTTTGCTTGAAGCAAAGAACAGTTCGCCGCTTGAGACGGGTATAAAAATGGCGGATGTGATAAAGCGCCCCGAAATGGACTATGATTCGCTTGCGGCTATCGACCCCGAACGTCCGTCTTTGAGTGAAGAAGTGCGCGAGCAGGTGAATATCCAGATAAAATATGAGGGATATATCGAACGCCAGCTCAAGCAGGTGGAGCAGTTCAAAAAGCTTGAGGCGAAGAGGATACCCGAGGATATAGATTACAGTGAGGTAATGGGTCTGCGTATAGAGGCAAGGCAAAAACTTGAAGCCGTCAGACCCGTGAGCATAGGACAGGCAGGCAGAATAAGCGGTGTAAGCCCTGCGGATGTGAATATGCTGTTGGTACACATGGCAAAATAAGGGTTGCCGACTTTATTGACAGCCGACATATTTTTATTGTGTTTTTTTGATATATGTGTTATATTCAAATTATAAATCAATTATAAACCGAATTTATTTTAAAAGAAAGGCGGTACATTATGGTATCAGTCCCATTAACCGAAATTATAAAAAATTTTGAACTGATAAATCTTACCGATGATATACCAACGGATGATATTGAGATAGATATACCCGAGGTCAACCGTCCTGCTTTGCAGCTTGCGGGCTTTTACGACTATTTTATGAGCGAGCGCGTACAGGTAATAGGCCTTGTTGAGTATACATATCTTTCAAAGCTTGCACCCGAGTTCAGGCAGGAAACTTTGCAGAAGCTGTTTTCGCACAAAATGCCCTGTGTAGTGCTTACACGCGAGCTTGAACCGCACCCCGAAATGCTCTTTTACGCAAGGGAGAACAAGATACCCGTCCTGCGTTCAAAGGAGACCACATCGGAGTTTGTAAGCGAGATACAGAAATATCTTAAAGTCGAACTTGCGCCGTCTACCACAATGCACGGTGTATTGGTCGATATTTACGGTGAAGGCGTGCTTATTATGGGCGAGAGCGGCATAGGCAAAAGCGAGACTGCGCTTGAACTTGTAAAAAGAGGACACCGTCTTGTGGCGGACGATGCGGTCGAGATAAAGAAAGTTTCGCATACCACGCTTGTCGGCTCCTGCCCCGAGCTTATACGCTATTTTATTGAAGTGCGCGGCATAGGCATCATCAATGTAAAGCAGATGTTCGGCGTGCAGTCGGTCAAGGACACTATGGGCATTGACCTTATCGTAAAGTTTGAGCTTTGGGAAAAGGGCAAGGTATATGACAGAGTAGGTCTTACCGAGGAATATATGGATATCCTCGGCAGCAAGGTAGTCTGCCATACCATACCTGTGCGCCCCGGCCGAAATCTTGCAATGATATGTGAGTCCGCAGCGGTAAACTGCCGTCAGAAGAAGATGGGCTACAATGCGGCAAAGGCGCTGACGGATGCAATAATGCAGGATGCAATGAAGAAAAAATAATTAATGGTTTTAACGAAAGGGTAGTATAATGTTATATTTGGGAATAGATCTTGGAGGAACTAATATCACCGCAGGCTTGGTGGACAAAACGGGAAAGCTGATCGACAAAAAGACCACGCCTACCATGAACGGCAGACAGGCGGACGGAATTCTTGACGACATGGCATCTCTTTGCGAGAAGCTTATCGAGGAGAATGACATTACCATAAAGGACATAAAGAGTCTCGGTATCGGTCTCCCGGGTCTTATGGACAAGAAAAAAGGCGTGCTTATTTACGCAAACAACCTTAATTTTGACGGTGTGAATGTTGTAAAGGAAATGAAAAAGCGTATAGACCTGCCCGTGTATATTGAAAACGATGCAAACTGTGCAGCCATTGGTGAAAACACCTGCGGTGCGGCTTACGGCGACAAAAATGTTATTTATGTCACTCTCGGCACGGGGGTTGGTGCAGGCATCATAATAGACGGCAAGGTTTTTGACGGTTCTTTCGGCGGCGGCGGTGAAGCGGGTCATATGGTAATAGTTGCAGACGGAGAGCTTTGCACCTGCGGCAGAAAAGGCTGTTGGGAAGCTTATGCGTCCGCATCCGCTTTAAGACGCGAGGGCAGGATAGCTGCGGCTAAATATCCGTCAAGCAGGATATTTCAGAAAGTGGATGGTGATATCCGTCTTATAGATGCAAAAACCGTGTTTGATGCAGCCGATGAGGGCGACGAAGCGGCTATGAATATCGTGCATGATTATCAGATATATGTTGCTATCGGTCTTGTAAACCTTGTAAACATTTTCCAGCCCGAGGCTATAGTTATCGGCGGCGGTATATGTGCAAGGGGCAGCAAACTCACAGACCCTATCATTGATATACTCAATACCCGTGTTTACGGCGGCGAGCTGAAAACAAAGATAGTTGTCGCAACTCTGGGCAATGATGCGGGCATTGTGGGTGCGGCTATGCTGGGCAAGAAATGAATTACGGGAAAGTAAATTATGAATAAAAAGAAAAATTTTGGTGAATTGATACTTACGGCTGTATATCTTGCGATAAACTCGGGGCTGTTTGCTTTTTCTGCCGTCAGTCTGTCGGAATATCTTGAAAAATACGCAGACATAAGCGGCAGTAATACGGGCGGCTTTTTCACTCCGTCACCCTATGGTATTATGCTGCGCAGTTATTACGGTGATATTATTCAGGCACTGATATGCCTTTTTCTGTTTGTTATCACTCTTGCTTGTTTTATTATGATAAAAAAGAGCCTTTCGGCAGATAAGGAGATAAACCGCGCGTTTTTGTACTTTGTCGGCTGCGCGGATATATTGTATCTTTCGTATAAAGCGATAATGTCTGCGATAGGACTTATTTTGGTTATGTTCTCCGTGAGGACGATGCCTAATATCAGCCGACCGACAATACAGGCTTTGGCTGTCAGAAACGGTCTGAACTCATTTAGCGGACTGATAAGCCTTATACTTGTCGTTTCGCTTGCGGTCCTGCTTTGGAGAATGAGTAAAGAGGATGAGGAATAAAATGAGTGTAGGTATTATAGGCGGTGCGGACGGTCCGACGTCGGCGTTTTTGTCGGGGTATTCACCGATAATTAAGATAGGGAGCATTGCGGCGGCAATTGTATTGATATTGCTTGCGGCACTTGTTTTCAACAAATGTCTTAAATCAGGCGAAAAGCCGAGGAAGATATTTATTTTTTCGGCGCTTATTTTGAATGATGTTTATTTGTTTGTGAAATTCACAATAATATTTATAACTTTGTATAATATGTTTTGGTCGGTATACAGCGGTGCCGTGAATCCGCAGGGTGCCGAATATAATGCGTTTATCGAGATATACACAAGGAATATATTTATCGGCGGAGGGTTCGGTGCGGTGCATAACCTGCTTATTGTCGGAATATTTATCTTTGCTGTTTACAAGCGTATGAATAAGACATTTCAAAACGTGACGGCGGTGATGTTTTATATTATTGCGGCGGTTATTTTGGTGACGGATGTGATAAACGCATTTGTGCATTTCGGCACGCTTGAAATGAGCGTGACGGCGGTGCTTGCGGCATTGATGATAATGAATATGGCGATGTTTGCACGGATGAGGAAAGAAAGGTAAACAATAACTTATATAAATCTGAGGTGTATATATATGAATGATATTGTTTCAAAATTAGAAGAAAAAATGCCTGTCAGGCTCAATGAGCCTATGAGCAGGCATACTACATTCAAAATAGGCGGTGCGGCGGATGTTTTTGCTATGCCGCAAACTGCGGAAGATGTGCTTTTTGCGGTGAGTTTATGCCGTGAAAAAAACGTACCTTATTATATAGTTGGCAACGGCAGCAATCTTCTTGTAAAAGACAAGGGCTTCCGCGGTGTTATCATCCGTCCCGATTTAAAGGAGTTAAGCATTGACGGCAATAAAATAACCGCAGGCGCAGGCACTATGCTTGGCGCTGTGGCAAGGCTTGCGGCGGATAATTCGCTGACGGGTATGGAGTTTGCCTCGGGCATACCCGGTACGACGGGCGGCGGGGTTTGCATGAACGCAGGGGCTTACGGCGGCGAACTCAAAGATATGATCGAGAGCGTGAAAATACTTGCAGATGATGGTGAGATAAAGATTATAAGCTGTGAAGAAGCGGATTTTGGCTACCGCACAAGCGGCATAATGAAAACGGGCGCAATAGTGCTTGAAACGGTCTTTGTGCTTGAAAAGGGCAATAAGGACGAAATTATCGAAAAAATGAACACCCTGAACACCCAAAGACGTGAAAAACAGCCGCTTGAATACCCCTCCGCAGGTTCAACTTTCAAACGCCCCGAGGGTTATTTTGCAGGGAAACTGATAGATGACTGCGGTCTGCGCGGCTTTTCGGTTGGTGATGCGCAGGTGAGCGAAAAACACTGCGGTTTTGTGGTGAACAAAGGCAATGCGACTGCCGCAGAAGTGCTTGAACTTATGGAAAAAGTCAGCGAAAAAGTTATGGAGAAATTCGGAGTGAAACTTGAACCCGAAGTAAGGGTGATAGGGGAATAACAGTATAAAACGTATATCAATGAACAAAAGGGGTGATAAATATGAAAATAGTAATAGTAACGGGTATGTCGGGTGCAGGCAAGAGTACCGTGTTGAAATTTTTGGAGGATATAGATTATTTCTGTGTGGACAATATGCCGCCGAGTCTTATA
>ODAI011141185.1_pt1 | contig 14670 bp, 12 predicted proteins | sample 1539321 | NCBI WGS metagenome assembly ODAI01 (sample SAMN02144231, study PRJEB22623) | gut metagenome | biome: sheep rumen | host: Ovis aries | place: New Zealand
TATCGGGAAGCAAAACGGGAAATGCAGGAGCTGCTGAAGGCCAGACAGAACGTGGAGCAGTTCTATGGTGATGACTTAAAGAAGGAACGTGAACAGGCAAGAAATCTTAAGAAAGATCTGTAAAGAGTGATTGGCGCTGATCCGTATTTTACCATCAAAAATCTACGGGCAACTGAAAAGTTGCTTAATAGTTGGTGGCAGCAATCGTTATTTACCGTGTATTAAACAGCTATCAAAGACAAAGGAGGCTACCAAAATAAAATTTACATCTATCACTACAGTGGTAGAGCATCCGTGTTCTTGATAGTAAATCTACTCTATCTAATAAAAAGGTATAGATGAGCAAGCAACGAGTCGCAAAATCAAAACAACTACAAAAAACACAATAGGATCGTTAAAAGTTGTATATTTTCGGCTCTATTTTACCACTCTTTTTCTTTTGACAACCTTTGAAGCTTCACATGTTCAATCTGATACACCATCAATACAATAAAAGAAACTGCAGATATAGTCCCCAGTATCCATGTTCGCATAAAAATACCCATAATTACGGCAGTAAGGAACAGAAAGAACCATAGCTTTTGCAGTTTCCTGCAATATATTGCTTTATCTTCATAAGTAGTATGTAGTTCAAAGGGTTTTCCGTCATTTATCTTCTCAACAATGAGCAATTCACGGTTAAATGTTGTTTTGTTTGTGGAGATTGTCCCACCTTTCTCTGTCCATGGACGCCATCTGATTTTCCCGACGGAATAATTGAGGTTGATATTTTTGAAGAACACACGATATCCGATATCTTCTAAAAAAAGAGCGTAGTCCTCAGCATTTTCTTTTGATTTGTCAGCCACAAGCTCAACCTGATATTGATACTGCCCGGGAGTACACGGTTCAAATTCATAAAGTAATTTCCCGGCTCGGACCAGCCGGAAGCCTTTTTCAGACATTTTATTCAGCCAATTACCCTGGGATGTCAACAAAGCTCCAAAGAATCGATAACACTTCTTTCTCATGTTGTACCTCCGACAATTCCTGATGCAATAAATACAAGCTCTTTAAGCCTTTCCATCTCTTTTTTGGCTACTTCTTTACCTTGTGATGTAATGAGGTATTCTTTTTTTCGTCCCTTGTTATCTCCACAACATGCGATCCAGCCCTTTTCTTGCAAAGAATTTAGCGCTCCATACAAAGTCCCAGCTCCCAGAGAAAGCCTCCCATCTGTTTTTTCTTCAATAAACTGCATGACGGCATATCCATGTTTCGGAGCATAGAGGGACAGTAAAATATAGAACGTCACTTCTGTAAGCGCGCCGCCTTTTACATTATCCCGCATAGTTCCCTCCTTATTACGGTTACTGTAATAAATGTATCACTAACCGTAATAGAAGTCAATATCTTTCATTGTAGCAAAGCCAGGTGATATAAAATGGATCACCACATTTTCTCTTTGTTACTGCTTCATTCATTTATCACCGGCAAGACCGCTGCGTGCTCACTTTCGGCCAAACTTTTTTCATTTTCTTTTCACCACTACTACAGCGGGCGGACATCGTTTTGCCAAATCGGGCAAGAAAAAAGCAGCAAATCTTTTTCAAGACTTACTGCTTTGTGTGCCTCTATGATGGGCTGAGATTTTTCAGTTTTCGATAGTGGTATGAAGAGGTAGACTACTACCTCTTCAAGATCTTAATTAACGATTCACTTGATGCTGTTTGAACACAAAATAACTCAAGCACGAAAAAGCTATGGCACAGATTCCATCTACAATCATTCCCGCGCTTAACCAGCTAAAGGCTTTCCCAAAGAACCCATATGCCATATATGATTCAAAGGCGAAATTAACGATTTGAGACGGGAAAAGAGAGAGGATATGGCTCCAAAAATATCCACCTTGATCCGGTGAAAGAAGCGCGAGGACAAAAGCCATTGGTAGAATGATAACAATGACACCATAAGCGTTTTTCAAAAGAGATGAGAGTAATAATGTTACAGCCATTAAACAAAGAGTGAAAACGTAAGCTAAAAGTTGAACAAGTAGAACACCTTGTTTCATCGTTAATGGATACCCCACGGAGAGCCATGGAGAAACCAACTGAATCGGAAGATCCCCTCCTTCTGCGCCATACAACAGTAAATAGGCGATTGAATATCCAGCAGTCAGCACAACATATACAAAAGTTGTAAACAGCCATGCAGTCAACACTTTTGAAATTATCAGTTTGCTTTTTCCGTATTTCATGCACAAAAACAGCGAATCACACTTTGACTGATACTCCCCAGCAAAGATTGGTGCAACTCCTATTCCTACTATCATCATAATGATAATCGCCCAGTTCCCGGCAAAATATATTTGCTTCCATCCCTCACAATACCCATAGGAAAGAGGCTCATGGATCTTTTTAATCTGTTTTTTCCAGTATTCGCCTTGTTTATCAGAAATAGTTCCTAGTTGCACGCTCCGATCAATCTTGCGGACATCCCTGTCCAGACGTGCTTGTAAAATGTCACGACCTAAATTTTCTTCAAACACCTCTTTCATGGAAGCTTCGCTTCCTAATGTTCTGTAAATACCGTCAATCATTCCTAATAGTTCTTTGTGGGGCAAATAATAGGAGCGATAGACTTCTTCTGAAAGATAGAAATAAGCAGCGTTGTCTGAGTTTGTCTCGGGGTTAGCTGTATAATCCAGATATTCCCTGACAAGGCGGTCAGTTTCTTCTTGTGTCAACGTGGTAACGCTGCGGCTCTCCTTTATGGCCATTATTCCTGACATGCCGTATACCTGAGATCCATCTTCTAAGGACCCAACCGTCTGCGACATATTTGAAATAATGCAAAAGATGAAAAAAAGCGTACAGCCAAGCATGGCAAGCTGTGTCAATCGGCCCTGCCAAATTTTTTTCCATTCATATCGAATCATTTTTCCCATCATCAAATCACCTCGTCTCTTCTATCTCATCAGCAAAACATTTCAAATAAAGGTCTTCTAATGTCGGAACGACAGCTACTGCTTCTTCTGTTGGCCTTTTGTTCGAAATAACTCTCGCTTCAACCACTGTACCCTGATTATGGGAATTGACAATACTGTGATGTGCCTCAAAATGAATCCACTCGTTCTGCGGGATAGTCACATTCCATACCATTCCATCCACCTCCGGCAGAAGGCTTTCTGCCGAGCCCTGAAGGATGAGGCGCCCTTTCTTCATAATCAGGATCTGATCGGAAATATACTCAATATCTGACACAATATGCGTAGAAATTATGATGATTTTTCCGTTTGCCATCTCTGAAATAATATTGCGAAAATAGGCACGTTCCTTAGGGTCAAGACCAGCGGTTGGCTCATCAAGGATCAATATTTCCGGATCATTGAGTAAGGCCTGAGCGATTCCCAGTCGTCGTTTCATTCCTCCTGAAAAGGTACGGATTTTATGGTTTGCAGCGTCTTCTAAATTTACTAATGCAAGAAGATCGTTTGTCTTTCTTTTTGCAAAATGGGGGTCTAAGCCTTTAATAGAGGCTATGTAAAGCATAAAGTCCTTAGCTGAAAAACCCGGTGTGTATCCAAACTCCTGCGGCAAGTATCCTAGAACATCTCTGAACTTTTCTCCCAAGCGAAGATTATTTTTTCCATTCACCAGAACTTCACCAGAGGTTGGCGCTACGATCCCACAGACCATTTGCATAAGTGTTGTCTTTCCGGCACCATTCGCCCCAAGAAAGCCATATACGCCTGGAGTTAATTCTGCGCTGACATTGTCAACAGCAATTATGTTTCTAAAATTTTTAGAAAGACGATCCAGTGTTAATTTCATATACATTACCCTTTACCTTTCTTGTTGTTTTGATGAGTTCTGTAATGGTCCCAAACAGTGCAGTAAGTTCTAAAACAAACCAGATAGCTGCTCTGCTTTCCGTATACAAATTCAGCCCCGAGATTTTTGCCATAGCAATGATTCCTATCAACGAAACTCCAAATCCTGCACAGTATAGAAGAGCATTTTCTTCCCGACAGTGATTAAGAATGATCAGGCTACCAAAACACATGATATTGTAGGGGACACTACCATATAAAAGAACGTACCAGAAAACTACTCCATGAGAGTGTATTAGTAAAAGGACCATTGCAATCAGAAAAAGGAGATCGCATACTCCAAAACTCACCAGACGAACCCATAAAATCCTGTTGCACCCATAGCGCGTTGTCATTTGTAGCTCCAGTAAGCCCGGCTGAAAAGTCTGATATATATCATTGGCATTCAAAAGGCAGAGCAGCGGGCCAAAAATCGCAGTCATGGGCCAAATCCAATTGTTTAAAGACACACCATTTAAGCCAATGACGGTAAGTGCAAGCAGTGAGAAAACTATTTTTGCTCCCCACGTCCTTTTTCGGATGAACCGAAGCTGATCCACGAAAAACTGCCAGCTTGACATCCGATGACAAGCAGAAGGAAGCTGGATTTTTTTGACTTCTTGAATTGTGGACAATAAGGCGCTTTCCTCATAGGCCGGAATTTGTACAGTGTGAAGTTTTCTGTTCAATTTCTTATCCATCTTGAGCCTCCATTCTCAACCGAAGTGCTTTTTCTGCATTTCTCAAAATATAGCGTACGGATGATGCCGGTTTTCCAACGATCGAAGATATTTCCCTTATCGTGAGTTCCTGGTAATATCTAAGAATAATTAACTCTCGTTCCATATCATCCAAAGTCGCTATCATATCAAGAACAGTAATCCTGTTTATCGTTTCTTCCTCTGTAAAATACACTTCATTTAAACCAGCTTTTGATATATCTTCCATCAATATTGGAGATTTCTTTTTCCAATGATCCCTTACTTTGTTCCTCGCAATTACATATAGATAGTTCTTTACTTTGCCGTATTCTACGTATCTGTCCAATGCCGAGAAGAACTTTAGGAAAACTTCTTGCGTGATATCCTGGGCGTCGAATTTGTTCCCAACGTGACAATAACAATACTGATATATGTCAGCATAATTGTCTCGGATAAGCGTCTCTAAAGCAGCAGGGTCGTATGTTATTTTTTTAAGTTTATTCTTTACAAACACATCCATCTATCCTTTTCTAATTAGTGCATCCATCAAAGACCCCTTCTATTTAGTCTTCGTTTTTGAAAAGCTGGTCATGTGTGCTAATAATAATCCTATAACACCTCCAATGGTATTCGTAATGATATCCGTGATATCAGACGCCCCTATCGACAAGACATATTGTGTAGTCTCAAAAAATAAACTTAACAAAACCACAACGAGTGCTTTTGTGCCAAATTTCATTTTCTCAAAGGTTTTTGATAGAAGAAATCCTAAAGGAATAAAAACAGCTAAATTCATTAAGGCTTCTAAAATGGGGATATCCCCTGGCTCCACATCTTCGTAATGAAAGGGAATCAAGTTTATATCTCTGACAGAATGAATGCTTGATATTGAAAAATTTAGCTTAAACACAATAAGCCATATTAGAAATAACAAATATATAACGAAAAGAATAGCTATGCCTTTGCGTTTTCGCATTACATTAATCCTCCTAAAGTTCTGCAACAGATGAAACTGTTTGATAATTGGTACACCCACTTATAATAACGATTGAAAACAGAGAAAAAACAAGGCTGACGAAGTTTTTTATCTGGAAAGCTGATCTGGAAGTACAATGCTCATGTCAACTAAAAGTGGCCATTGTCACGGAATAGCGAGGTTTTGTCTATCTTATCTTGTTCTGCTTCTTTATCATACACAAGCATTTGCCAAAGGATTGGCGTTGCGTTTGGAACTATGGACGGCATTAAAGAGCGCGATACGAGTAAACCAACAATTAACAATTCTTACGGTCCAGACGACGGCCATAACATACTGAGCGATTCTCTGTATTCCGCGCAGGTCTTTAATGTGCTTGAAAACACTTTATTGCCACCTGAACCGTTTGCTCGTGAACGAAAACAGCATTACGGAGCAATTCGCCCTCTGTCGTAAAAATCGTTCATCCTGTTTTAAGACCTCAACGACCATATTAAAAAAGTTGCTCATAAGAATAACCCCTCTATAGCCAATTATGATTGTTGTAAAAAACGTGTACTTACCTGCCAGTGTTTATTTGACTCTATTGTGGTATATGGAATAGCGAATATTAACATTTGGAATGTGGATTTTCTAAAGGAAATGTGCTATTATTCAGATAGTATGGGTAAGTGTGTCCATTTATAGGAAAGTACACGTTCCTGTAAAACGGCGTACTTACAACAATTTGGCTTTTTCGTAAATCGCCGCCCGGTAGAGGAACGTGGCAAGCGGCATTTCGCATTCCTTTGCTGCCGCGGTGCCTGTGATTTCGTCGTTCAGCATCGCGGAACTTGCGAAGTTCTACGGCGTGTCCGCGGACTACCCAACGAGACTGACAGAAACAAAAAATCACCCAAACACAGACCTTCGCGATCTGCATTTGAGTGATGAGATGATCGAGTTACTAAAGAGTGGGAAGTTGAATCACCGACTGCTGTGTGAGCTGGTGACACATGAGGGAACGCTTTCTTGTCGATGCGGAAATCTACGTTGATCGGATCGCAGATATGCGCATTTAGGATATGAACACCGTCTTGGAAGCAACGCGGTAGCAAATTATTCAGGAGTATAATCCCGAACCAAACGATCTGCATCTACGCACACTGGAGCTGACACAGGTGACAGAGGATGACTTCTTCGATCATGTGGTGCATGAGGATATGAACGTAATCCTGCATGACATCCGGGATGCTCACCAAAAGGATAAGACCACGGCAGAGGAAGAAACGCCTGCGCAGGAGATCACACAGAAGTTGGAAGAAGCCCTGAGCTTTGAAGGCAGCCCGCAAGAACAACAGATTCGCTCGCTCATGCTGGGCCTCGGAATTGACTATGATTCGCTGACAAAGGAAGAATTTGTGACGCTGGTCGGGATTCTGAACCGAGCGGATACATGGAAGATTCAGCAGAATTTGAGAGGAAGAATGCCGCTGTATCAGACACATGGAAAAGGCAAACGGCATAAAAAAACAAGAACTGTATTTTTCGCTTTAGGGGACAATAATATGTATTTACAACAGATCACAATTCAGAATTTCCGTTGCTTTGGAGAAGCACGTACCGTTGAATTTAATAAGGGCCTCAATGTTCTTGTGGGAGAAAATGATTCCGGAAAATCTGCCATTATTGATGCAATCCGCATTGTTATGGGAACCACCGATCAAGGATGGTATCGCATTGAATTGTCGGATTTCCATAATGAACGAAAAGATATTGAAATTCATATCTGCTTGAAATTCGCTGATCTTTCTCAGTCTGAACAAGCGGCATTTTTAGAGTGCTTATCAAGCGAAATTGCGGATGGAACTCCATTACCGTGTTTGTATATTCATTGGAAATGTAAGTATCTATTGAATTTTCAACCTCCGCGTACATCCGCCACAATGACTACTGGACTAAACGGTGACGGTCCGTCACTTTCGCCAGAGGCTCGTGAACTCATGCGTGTTACTTATTTGAGGCCACTTCGTGATTCATATTCAAATATGCAGGCCGGAAGAAATTCTCGCCTGTCACAGATAATTCAAGGTATCCCGAATATTGACGAAGGAGTGTCCGAGTATTCTGAAGAAGTGGATTTAAAAGACTTATCTATTGCCGGAATAGCCAGCCTATCCAACGTTCTCCTTGCGAATCACAAAAAACTAAAAAAAGCAAATGAAGATATTGGATCAATTATGAGCTCAAAAATGCTTTTAAACGGAGATTCTGTAACGACCTCATTTGAAGTAACAGGAACTGATGCTTCGGAGGAAAAAAGACTGATTTCTCTTCTTGAAAAGCTGGATTTGAATGCACACAACAATAGCGGCTCAGGTAGAATAGGCTTAGGGACAAGCAACATTCTTAGTATGGCTTGTGAACTGCTATTGAATCGGAGTGCGGGAAGTTCTTTTCTGTTGATAGAAGAGCCCGAAGCTCATGTCCATGCACAAAGGCAACTCAGATTGATTCAGTCACTTCAATCTGAATCCTCGGCGCCAGAGAGTAACCAACAAATAATAATTACAACGCACTCTCCGTTAATGGCTTCGGTAATAAGCTTGGAAAACATTGCTATTGTACATAACGCGAAAATATATTCACTAAAGAAAGGCAAAACAAAACTCGAAAACGATGATTATTTATTCCTGGAAAGATACCTTGATGCTACGAAAGCCAATTTGTTTTTCGCCAAAGCAGTCATGATGGTAGAAGGGCCTTCAGAAGAATTACTTATCCCTACTATCGCGCGAATAATGGGCAAAGACTTTACGGAATATGGTATCTCTATGGTAAACGTGCGCGGTACTGGACTACGTCGCTTTTCTCGTATCCTTCAACGAGCAGATGAAACGGAATCCATTGACGTAAAAGTGGCTTGTATAACAGACCGGGATGTTATGCCAGATTGTGCGCCAGCATTATGTATTGATAATAAGTATTCTGACAAAGCACAGTGGCCGGAAAAGAATAATCGAAATTGGAGAACCGAATCTGACTTCGCTGATGATGCAGAAAGAGGATCTTACTTAGAGGCAATACGTGATCGAGCAGATGGGCAGCAAGTAAAAACTTTTATTGCAGATCATTGGACTTTTGAATATGATCTTGCCTATGCTGGTCTGAACGATGAACTCATAGAAGCTATCGTTCAGACGGCGTATGTGAAAGAAAACTGGGAAAGTAAAAAGACTGAAATAAAAAGAAAATATGCTGAGAAAGATACATCGGAAAGTAAAGCTGCTTATCTGTACAGCTTTTTCACCTCAAAGAAGGCGTCAAAAGCAGAGGTCGCGCAGTCACTGGCTATCATTCTTGAATCAAAGTATTCTGATGATCCCACTAATCTGCGAAGCAAGTTGCCGCAATATATTAAAGATGCGATTGAATACATTAGCTAAAGGAGCATTCTATCATGCCTATTCCGCCGCTGTCAAAAATTGAAATTACTGATGTTGACATAGATGAAATTGAGGCTTTGTTTGGTGATATCAATTTTGATGAACAAAGACGTAATATCATTAAGCGTATGGATAGTGTGGATATTCAGGCGTTTCCGGGAAGTGGCAAAACAACCGTATTAGTTGCTAAATTAGCAATTCTAGCGAAAAAATGGCCTTATCAAAATAAAGGAATATGTGTCTTGTCCCACACAAATGTTGCCCGAAGCGAAATTGAAACCCGGTTGGGTAGTACTCCCATAGGAAAAGCGCTTCTTTCATATCCTCACTTTATTGGAACAGTTCATTCTTTCTTTGATACATACGTAGGATTATCATGGCTTAGGTCAAATGGTTATCCCATTACGATGATTGATACTGATATTGTTTTGGCCAAGAGATGGAATAGCTTAAAATACGGGACCAAAAAGTATCTCGAAAGCAAGAGACTAAACGAATACGCTTGTGAAGCAAAATCATTTCCTATCAGTATCGATATCGGATGTAAAGATACTGCACCATCGTATAATGATGTTTTAGGTGTCGTAAAGAAATCATTTGAAGCGGGATACTTTACGTTCAACGAAATGCTTCTTGTGGCCAAATATGCTATCGAGAGCTGTTCCTATCTTTCAAAGGCAATTCAGAATAGGTTCCCAATACTGTTCATTGACGAGGCGCAGGATACAGCTGCAATGCAATGGGGACTGGTTTTTAGTAGTTTTCCAGATTCCACACTGTCCGTCCGTCAGTCATTTGGCGATGCAAATCAAGCAATTTTTCATTCATATCTTAGCAAAGAGTCCAATGAGTCTTTTCCTAGTCCCGAGTATATGACTATATCGGATAGCCACCGTTTTGGCTGTAATATTGCAGAATTGATTGATCCTCTTGGAGTGAAAGTACATGGATTAAGTGGTGGGTTAAAGAAATATGACTATCTTAATGGCAAACACTCGATTTTTCTCTATGATGATGCCGATACAGTTTTACCTGCATATGCGGAGTATCTTTTGTCATGCTTTCCAGATGAAGAATTAAATGGATATTTACAATGTTATGCTGTGGGAATGGTACACAATAAAGAAAGCGTTGAAAAGAATGATTCTAAATATCCAGTCGGAATAAGGGATTATTGGCCGACGTATGACCCGGAAATCCTAAATCATACGCCCAAGTCACGATTCTTTATCGGTTTTCTGCGTCAAGGGAAAGTATTATTTGAGCAAAGTGGAGACTACTATCAACTAATCGAAAGCATAGCTGAAGGATTTAGGAAATACCTCCGAACACAAAAAACAATCACAATATCAAATACTGGTAGTGCTTTTAATTCATTGTTGCGAGTCATTCCAGATACACAAAAGGCAGCCTTCCGTTCGGACTTGCACAATATGATTTCCTGCCCTATTGATTGCGAAGACTCTTGGAATATAGCTTCAGCACATGCAATGGAAATATTGGAAACACACTTTGGAATCCGCTGCTCTGTTAATGATTATTTCTCTTGGCACTCAGAAGGCACTGAACCATGTGAAGGGACCGAAGCCGCTTCCCCAAAGAATACTTTTTCTTATCAGAGTCCGGTAACAAATCGCCAAATTCAAATACATCTGGCAAGTATTCATTCTGAAAAAGGAAGGACACACCTTTCTACATTGGTATTAGATACATATTGGTATGAAAGAAATATAAAATCGCTGATTCCGTGGTTATCTAATACTTCCCAAAAGAAGCTTGGTGTGCGCGACCTTACACGTCTTAAATGCCACTATGTTGCCTTGTCGAGAGCAAGAGGTTTAATTTGTATTGCGGCGCTCAAAAACTCTGTTTCGGAAAAAGATAAAAAGCTTCTCACGGAGGCGGGTTGGAATATTATTGAAATATAAGGAAAGAGCAGGCATGCCGTGGGAGCATAGTCACCTGTTTCGATAGAGTAGTTGAGAATTATAAGTATCATCGGATTTCAACGAAAATCGATGGTGCGTTCATGATCCTTGAGAAATCGAGAAACAAAAAGCAAATCATGGAGCTTCAGAAGATGATCGAGAACAGGCGAGAAATACCTGTCCTAGAAATCAACTTCTTTCACAGGAAAAACAGCAAAGAACTTTCTGAAGAATACGAACAAATATCCGGAGTTGATTGAAAACAAACTGTGAAGCCAGGTAGATCTATATACAATACACCCCCTCCGAAATCGAAGGGGGTGTATAAATTATTATGCCCCAGATTACTCGGTACTAACGACAACTGTATGGGTCATCTTTTTTCTAGCAAGTAATGTACTATGAACATGAAACAATTGCAAAGAAAACATCGGGAAGGAGGTGCGTTCATTGGCCACAACACGAATTATCCCCATGCACATTAACCGTGGCAGGACGATTGCGAAATGCCTTTCAGACAGAACAGATTATGCCATGAACCCGGATAAAACGGACGGCGGAGAATATGTGACGGCTTATACCTGTGACCCCAGGACTGCCGATATGGAGTTCCTGCTCTCGAAACGGCAATACCGGCAATTTACAGGCAGGACCCAGCAAAGCGATGTGATCGCCTATCAGATTCGCCAGTCCTTCAAACCCGGAGAGGTCACGCCGGAGCTGGCCAACAAAATCGGATATGAGTTTGCCATGCGGTTTACGAAGGGAAAGCACGCCTTCATTGTCGCCACGCACACGGATAAAGCACACATTCATAATCATATCATTTGGAACTCCACCGCCCTTGACTGCCAGAGCAAATTCCGCGATTTTCACAGGAGCGGCCAGGCGGTGCGAAAGCTCAGCGACCTGATCTGTATGGAGCACCAACTCTCCGTGATTGAGCATCCGCAGCCTCACGGCGACAGCTACAACAAGTGGCTCGGCGGAAACGCGAAGCCCTGCAACCGCGACTTGCTCCAGGCTGCCATCGACAACGCGCTCTCAAAAAAATCGCAGAGCTTTGAGGCTCTTATGGCAATGCTTACACAGGCCGGGTACGAGATCAGCTATGGGAAAAACATCACGTTCTCCCGCGCCGGTCAAAAGCAGAATATCCGTCTTAAATCCCTGGGCGACGATTACTCCGAGGACGCCCTTCGTGCTGTGTTCGCCGGAACAAAAACACATGATCCTCACGGGAAACGCCGTACAGTTTCCAAGGAGAAACGGCCAAACCTGCTTTCTGCGATTGTATATTCCGCGTGAATAGCCCACTTCTCACGGTGGAATAGCCCATCCTTCACGGAAGTTTAGCCCAGTTGTCTCGGCACTTTAGCCCATCTTTCACGGGCATCAGCCCAGTAGCGGTGTTCCGTCTTCTATAATGGTAGCGCAACCTATTGATAGCTACCAAAAGAAGGAGGAATCACATGGTAGATTATCGCGAAATCCTCAGGCTACAAAGCCTGGGGAACAATGTCACACAGATCGCTGAAGCGGCCCACAGTTCCCGCCACACGGTTCGGGATGTCGAAAAGCTCGCCTTGGAAAAAAGCATCCGATGGCCGCTTAAGGAGGAACTGACAAACCAGCAGCTGCAGGAACTGCTTTACCCGGAGCGTCTAGAGAAAGCCCATATCTATATGGAGCCTGATTGTGAGTACATTCACAGGGAACTGGCCAAAAAGGGTGTCAACTTGACGTTGCTGCATAATGAGTATAAGGTTCGTTGTTGCAGTATAGGTCGTGTTCCTTATCAATACACTCAGTTTTGTGATATATATCGCTCCTGGGCAAAGAAATCCAGAGCTACGATGCGGATTCATCACAAACCGGGAGACGCTATGGAGGTCGATTGGGCAGGCGGTACACTGCCAATCGTTGATTCTGTGACAGGAGAATCCGTTCCAGCTTACCTGTTTGTCGCTGTGCTCCCATGCAGCTGCTATGCTTATGTAGAGCTATGCAGCGACATGAAATCTGAAAACTGGCTGTTGTGCCATGTGCATGCCTACGAATACTTTGGCGGTGTGCCGCGATTGTTGATTCCAGATAACCTGTAATGTAAAGCTTTACATTACAGGTTGTCAGGCATAAATCCTATCACAGGAAATCCTATTTACAGAAATTCCTTCACACACTCGATTTAGGATTTTCTTCAATAGGGGACTAAAATCATATCCGAGTAATTCTCTGACAATTCTGCATGACAACTGGGTCATGAGAAACGATCACAATGGTTTTACCGTCGCGGTGAAACTGCTTTAATATTTCAATTACCTCATGCAATGATGCAATTACAGATTTTGTAGTTAATTTCATATGCTTATTGACGCTTTCAATTGAAGTGTTTACTGTACTTTATCTTGTTGAACTTGTAAAAAATGTGGCAGTGCTTATATCTGCAGAAACAATAGTTTTCGCTTTTATTCTCATTCTGGCGTGGAAAAAGCAAAAAGGGATACTATTTTCGTCGTAAAGAAAAAGCAGAAATCGGTTTAGACTTATGTTTCACATGCCGCCGTGACAGGCGCTATTCAGTTTTCAAGGAAAGAGGGCGACAGCACGTGACCGTCGCCCTCTTGATTACCGGTTATTCTTTTCTGGAGAGGGGAATCCACAGTTCCATCTGATAATCGGGGCTATACATGTCGCCTTCGGAATAGACCTCAAAGTCAGGCGTTCCTGCATGCATATAGCCCTGTTCCGGCAGGAACACTTCCATAGCGTATTTCCAGCCTTCGTGAATACAGTCGGGGACTGGGCCTTTTAGCGACAGGACAGCGTATTCCGCTTCCTCGATCTCCATGAGCTCAAGTCCCATTTCCATTGCCCCGGAAACATCGTTTACATGGTAGCAGGCCATATAGTTGATCCTGCTCGGGTTTTCCACATCAAAGCACATCCCGTAGCATTGACCGTCCCCCAAACAGGAAAGAGTATCACGATCGTATTTTTCATAAAGCTGATCCCATACCTCTGGACAAGACGAGGACTCGATATTATCCCGCTTGATCCCGGCTACAGTAAATCTATGTTTCTTTTGGATCTTCACATCCATGTTTTTTCCTCCTTTTACGCTAAGTGTCAGTTGAACGGGAGAAACGACCCGGTATGCTTCTCCGCTTCGTACTTCTGTAGGCGTAATGTGATGAAAATTCTTAAAGGCTTTTGTGAAAGAATCCGGTGATTCGTAGCCGTATTTCACAGCGATGTCAATGATTCTGGCGCTTGTCTCGTTGATTTCCACAGCTGCTTTTGTCAATTTCCTGAGACGGATGTATTCCGACAATGTCATGTTCGTCAGGATAGAAAACAACCGGCTGAACATGGCAAAGGAATAACCTGACAGCATGGCAACCCGGCTTTCATCAATTTCCCCATCCAATTCACTTTCAATATAACGGATGGTTTCGTTGAATGCTTTAATCATCTGCATAACATTACCTCCTATGACACAGATTATAGCCAGGTTTCGCAAGGGTTTCCCGATATTCTCCGTACCAAAAAAACATATTTATGGACTTATGGAAAGTTATTCCCAAATCCCATTATCTTCCTTGGAAATAGCATATTTCCTATGCTTGTGGATACCCAGGATGAAGAAGACGATTCCGGAAATCATCAGCCCTATACCGAACACAAGGTTGATGTAAAAAGGTGCGCCTTCCAGCTTCACATCGTACAGGATCTGCCCCAGCATAATGACCCCCAGCATGAACTGAGATATGGCGGTAACGAAATAAAA